>Ga0228710_1007752_pt1 | contig 15731 bp, 17 predicted proteins | sample MedpolnodulmetaG_FD_177995 | JGI IMG/M metagenome (GOLD analysis project Ga0228710, IMG submission 177995) | Root nodule microbial communities from Medicago polymorpha collected in Santa Monica, California, United States - pink nodules | ecosystem: Host-associated > Plants > Roots > Nodule... | reverse complement strand
ACAACTTCGTAGCGCCCAACAAATCCATCATCTGCCATGCAAATCTCCAGATAGTCCTGGAAACCTTCTCGCACGCCCAGCCAGCCTCAAAATACAGCCTATCCAATGGGGCGGAGACGGCGCTTACCCATACCCCGCCTAAGACACGTCGCTAACGACGTCGTTAATGACGTGTCTTAGGTCATCAAGGCGCTATCCGGCAGGCGGTGCCAATCGGGTTCTTACGGTGAAACGGTCGAGCATCCGGATGACGACGATATGCTGCGCGACCAGATGAATTCGCGTGCGCCTTGGCAAGGGCCGGCAGAGCACGTCTGAGGCTGGCCCTGCCCACATCATCGAGACAAAATCCCGAGCGCCCACCGGCTGGCGTTTCAGAGCCTTTTTGCAGAGTTTACGAGGTCACGGCGCTAATGCGTGACCAGCTCCGCAGGAAAATTCGTGCCGTGAGCAACTGTTGACGGAATATGACGAGCTCTCCGCCGCATCAAAGCCGGTGCGGTCGCGATGCAGGACGGCAAGACGAGCGACCGGTCGACTGGTCGTATTCAGTGAGGGATCTTTCCCTTAGACGCATAAAAAAAGGCCCTTCTCTCTGAACGAAAGAAGAGGCCGTCGTGTGAGCGTTCGAATTTACAGACGAGCTATATTAAGGAGGAGACTCCACAGATTGCAAGGGTTTACCAGGCCACGACTTCATCTCCTATCTACGAACGGCAACCACCTCCTCAAAAAGCCTTGCCAATCGGTTTCCAGCACCGGTTGGAAGCCACAGAAATTGTCGATCAACGTATTCAAGGACGGATACTTCCTTATTTTTTTGTTGAACTGCGTCCGAAACTGCGCCTTAGTTCGCGGCAGAGTAGACTTCAAATCGGCATCAAATTCGGCGTCCGCGTAAAGCTTTTCCGCGAGTCTTTTGATGCTTTCAGCGCTTTTCCGATCAATTACAAAAGGAGTAATCGAACCGTGAAACTCAATGTCTACGGGTTTGAGTTCGACGTTGCGCTCACCAGCCAGGCGATGAGCTTCAACTCTGTCCATTGCGCTTTTCTCTGGGTAGACAATCATCGTCTGAGGCAACGCGTCCTTCAAGAATACTGGTAAATTTCCGTACCTCTCGAAGTTCCGCAGATGATGCTCATTCGTTTCGGTAATTTTCATGTTGCTAATATAGCTAGGCAGAGACGCTAGATTTTCGTTGAAGGGATAAAGAAGTGTTTGGGGGCTGAAGGCCAAGCAAAACGTTCGAAAGCCTGCTCCCCGCCTTTCAATTAGCGAAGACCAAAGGAGCGAACCAACACCACCTTTTGAGAGGCCGACGAAAACAACCGTTCTGTAGGCAGCTTGCTCTATAAAGTTTTGCAGAAGTAGTGTCTGTCGGCCTGGATTGTGTAGGTAGTAAAAAAGCTTCTTATCCGTGACGAATAGACGGTCGTATCGAAAGGGGTATTGTCTGAGGGCAGGCCGCCCACCTGGCGAAAAGATAACTACCAGGGTGTCCGACCCGCATTGCTCGAATTCGACCGAGTAGTACTTATGAAGCGCCGACGCTAGTCCCTGGAACGGACGTTCTCGCGCCTCCCTGTCTGCATCGGTATCCACCAATATTAACTTATCCTCGTGACGGCTCATAGCGCGCCTATAGCAGAAATAATCGTTCGGGGTCACCCCGCAACTGTCGCAGAGATGGTTGACCCGGGTGAAGTCAGGAGGCAATAAGCTGCTCCCTGTCCTGAATGCACTCCGAGGCGCCGAAAGTGAAGCTCCTTAGTACATACGGCCGCGTTGTTGTGGCGATGATTGTTCGCGAGATGTCGACCCGGTTTGGGCGAAAGCCGGGCGGCTACTTATGGGCACTCCTCGAGCCAGCTGGCTATATCGCCATGATGACCAGCATTTTCGGAACCTTGGCGCGAACCCCTGCTCTAGGAACCAGTTTCGTTCTGTTCTTTGCAACAGGCTATCTTGGCTACCAGATGTACCAGGCGAAGGTTGTTTATCTGAGCTCGGCCGTGCGAGCCAACAAAGGTCTTCTAGGTTACCCAAATGTGGCCCCCATCGACACGATTTCAGCGCGGTTGATTTTACAAACGGCTACCACCTCACTCGTATCCATCGTCGTATTTTCGGCTATCTTTATGACTCTACCCTTTGTACCTGAGATAAACTGGGCTCACATTCTTGAAGCCGAAAGCGCGGCCGCGCTGCTTTCGTTAGGCGTAGGTATGTTCAACAGTGTAATGTTTGTCCGCTATGCACTTTATGAGCAGATCTACGCAATCGTGACCCGGCCGATGTTCCTGCTCTCGGGCGTGTTTTTTCTTCCAGACACCATGTCACCGCCGTACCGGGATATCCTCATGTACAATCCCGTTTGCCACATCATTATGCTCTTCAGAACTGGACTCTATCCAGAATACAGGGCTACTGGATTTGATTACGCGTACATGTTCGAGGTGGCTGTAAGCGTGCTAGTGGCTGGCTTAACCGTATTCACGTTTTCACGCGGAACTCTCAGAAATGGCTGACGCCAATGCGCAAATAAAAGTCACAGATAAAGGTGCGAACAATGCCGTTTCTCTGCCGCGACGTTGGAAGCTCCTCCGCAATTCGCAAATTCACATCGCGGGAGACAACAACGCGATCACCATCGGGGAGAATTGCAGGTTCGATGACCTGACCATTGTTATCAAGGGAAATAATAATACTTTAAAGGTTGGCGACAACGTCCTAGGAACGGGCGCCTTTTCGCTAACCGGCAGCGGCACGCTGATGATTGGCGATAACAGCACGATCGGCCGCTGCGTGATGACTGCCTATAAGAGCACAATTTCCATAGGCAAGGACTGCATGTTTGCCCAAGGTCTGGAAATCCGGACGACCGACTCTCACCCCGTTTTCGACCTCGATACGCGCAAGAGAATCAACGGTGACCGCGATGTGGTGATCGAGGATTATGTCTGGTGTGGGGCAAGAGTGACTGTGATGAAGGGGGCACGAATCGCCAAAAGCTCGGTAGTGGCGTTGGGGTCCATTGTCACGAGACAGTTTGAGCCCTTCAGTCTAATAGGCGGATACCCGGCCAAGGTTTTGCGGAAAGGTGTAACGTGGACGCGAAGGACTCACAACGAGATCCTGGAGGAGGATGACATTGCCATGATGTACACCGCCGACTGGGTGCCGGCCGTGGACATTCATGAGAGACCCTGGTGGCACAAATTTGCGCAGATCGCTTGGAAGGCTCCGGAGTGGGTTGGTCGTGTAATCCCTCTAGCCTCTTATCGAAGGAAACTTTGACGGCTGAGATTGGCAGACAAGGCCGTTTTTTTTAACCGAACGTCATAATTCGCTGCATGTTGCTCGTGTATCGAATTCCGCAACTTCTCAGCAACTGCGAAGCGGCGCCAACCCAGCGCTCGTCGAGATATCTGCTTCAACCACTGCCTATTGTGGGTTGCAACTCGATGACGTGCTCGATATTAGTGCTCGAACTGTAAGAATATGGAACACGCCGATGGATGCCTCATCTACCCAGCGCAAAGCGCTCTTTGTGGTTTCCCAGATCGGTCAATTACGGCGCGCTCAAGAACTTGCGCATCAACTCGGTATTGTCCAGGCGAGTCTTGCGATCCTCTACACGAAGAAGAATCCGCAAATGGCCGTGGCCACCGAAGCTATTGCGGACCCGAATCTGTTCACGGATATCACAAAAGTTGAGATCCACCCAGCTTCGAACGACTTAAGCCTGCTGGCTGCAAACAGAGCGCGGGCCGTTTACAAAAATCTTCTGGCTACCCTCAATCCAGACGACCTATTCGTCTGCTCGTTCGAGCGACATTACGCGATCCTATGTGAAGAAGCAGAGAAGCGTGGTTCTAACCTCGCCCTGTTTGAAGAAGGTACCGCCATATACAAACATTCGGTCGAAGGTTTCTCATCTTTTGCCAAGCACAGTATCGGGTCGGCAGCCAGAACTATCTATAACCGCGTGTGGAAAAAACACCCAATTACAAAGTATGTTCTTGCTCCCCTCGCTGTGACCGTTCATCAGATTCTCATAATACCGAAATTGATGGCGCTAACAGCTTGGGAGATATATAAAACACCACAACTGCAGAAAATTATTCTTTCTCGCTCTCAACGAGCATTTCTGCAGAGCTGGAACAAATTTGACACGGTATACGCTTCAAATCCATCTGCGCTGACCGGCCATTTCAAGGCGCGGCAATATGTTGAAGCGTCACCCACGTTCAACGATCCCTCCCTTATCGAGGAGGCTAGGCTAGAGGCTGTCCGCCACGGGATCGACGGAAGGACGGCGATCTTCGCATCTCAATCATTCGCTGTCGACCTAGTGGCAATGAGTGCAGCCATCGTTCATCTGCTCCACCTACTGGCTGAAAGATCGCAGATGAAGGTGAGCATCAAACTTCATCCTCGTGAAAAGCCAGCGACTGTGAAAGCGCTGCGGGGCGCGATTGAGAGACTGCAGTTGGGTGAGACAATACGCCTCATGGAAGGAGTTTCCGTGCCGGCTGAGTACTTGGCGATTTACTCGGACTGCCAAATGGTGGTCTCAATTTCATCTTCGACGCTTATGTACGCACCCAAGCAGAAGCCGCTAGTCTCCATCTCGATCGGCAATGCCCTTGTTGCGATGTTGAAACAATCAGGCATTTCCGGCCCGGGGCTAGAGCAGATCGAAGACCATGTTAGGATCCTCGATCCGATAGATTATATTGAACAGTTCAGACCCTGAGTCTCGTGAACTGACAGCATTCCTGCTAGATTGCACGACAGCTGTTTTGACGGAGGCCGTTGATGGCTTTTGAACTCCCTCCACCGCGGCGACATCGTGCATTCGTGCGAACCGGGGAGAGCGTCACCATCACCGAAGCTGGGGGCGAAGGCAGCTTTTCCTACCGGAGAAGCTGCCGCCCCTTCGGCGGCACCGACGTTTCGATGACCTACCAGAGCCACCTTCGCATTTAACGGGAATGATCCAAGTCATCCGCGAGTTTGCAATGAGCGACTAGGAGAGCCTAAACAGGCTGCCGTCCGAAGAGAATAATTTTGTGACAAGCAGCAATCGCTAAGACTGGCGGATCGATTGCAGCCCATGTAGATAGCAGCCTTGCTTTTTCGGATCCAAGGCACCGATGGCGGTAACGCGACGACAAAGGGAAGACTGGGCCAGTATTTCCTCCGCTCCCACACCGGAGCCGGTGACGACCTTTGGTGTCCAGATCATCGGATGGAAGAGAGGGTCTTTCGAGCGATATTTTCCCGACAGGCGCTTCCACTTTCTCCCGATGAATGTCGGCGAACGCGAATTCGAGCGGGTCTGGAGACCACGAATTCTGGCTGAGAGCAACGCCGAGTTTCTCGCCTGGGGCCCGGAGCTGCCGCAGCCACTTGATGCGCTGGCAAGATCGCGGAACATTCCAGTCACCTTCATAGAGGATGGTTTCCTTCGCTCGGTCCGGCCGAGTGCAAGCCGCACGCCTCCCCTCTCCCTGGCGCTTGACGGCAGGGCGCTTTATTTCGATTGCCGGAAGCCATCGGACCTCGAGGCGCTGCTGAAGACCTACGACTTCGAAGCGGATGCGGCGCTGATGGGGCGCGCGCGCGCCGGTATCGCGTTTCTCACGGAAAGCGGCATCAGCAAATACAATGGCGCGCGTCAACGGACGGCCGAGGAGGTCTATGGCGAGAAGACGCGCAAGCGGGTGCTGGTCGTCGGCCAAGTGGAGGACGATGCTTCAATCCGCTACGGCTGTCTCAGCCGCATGACCAACAATGACCTGGTGCGGCTCGCAGCCGCCGAGCAACCGGATGCCCAGATCCTCTACAAGCCGCATCCAGACGTGCTGAGCCGCGCTCGCCCGGCAAGATCCGACCCCGCCGAAGTGGCGCATCTTTGCGAGCTCGTGACCGAGAACCTGCCGCTCGCCGCGGCGCTGCGCACTGTTGACCACGTCTATACGATCACCTCGCTTGCGGGCTTCGAAGCGCTCATTCGCGGCATCCCGGTCACGACTGCCGGCTGTCCCTTCTATTCTGGATGGGGCCTGACAGACGACCGCCAGCCGAACCCGCGCCGCGGGCGGCACTTAAGCATCGAAGCGCTTTTCGCTGGCGCCTACTTGCTTTATCCTCGCTATTTCGATCCCGAGACAGGAGCGCAAACCTCATTCGAAGCGACCGTGACCGCGATCAGAAGACAGCTCGACCAGCCGCAGGGGCTTGGGCCGCGGCGGCCGCAATGGCGCGCCTGGGGTCCATACGGCCTCTTCGGCTGGCGCCATCTGCTGGCCGCCTTCGTCACGCCGGTGATCCGGAAGATAGGCAGTGACCGCGATGTCGAAGACTTCAGGGCCGACCCGATCCGTTTCTTCCGCGGTCTGTCCGACCGGAAGTACCGGATCATCGGCCGCATCCTTTATCCGTTCGGATGACTGACATGGGCTATCTCACCACCCATTTCCGCGTCGTCGGCGCCCTTCTCGTTCGCGAAATGGCGACGCGCTTCGGCTCGAAGCCCGGCGGCTATGTCTGGGCGCTGCTCGACCCGGCGGCCCACATACTGCTGATGACGACAATTTTCCAGGCGATCGCCCGCGCGCCGGCGCTCGGCACCAGCTTCGCGCTTTTCTTCGCCACCGGCTATATCGCATTTCAGTTCTACCAGGCGATGACGGGTTACCTGAACGCCGCGGTCAAGGCCAACAAGGCGCTGCTCAGCTATCCGAATGTCGCGCCGATCGACACCATCGTCGCCCGCTTCGTCCTGCAGATGGGCACGACGTCGCTGGTCGCCTTCATTGTGCTCGGCACGATCGTCGCCACCATTCGGGTCGACACGAACATCCACTGGCCCTCCATCCTCGAAGCGGTCGGGCTCGCCTGCCTCTTCGGCCTCGGGGTGGCCATGGTCAACTGCGTGCTCTTCCTCAAATATCCCCTTTATGAGCAGGTCTTCAGCATCGTGAATCGGCCGCTCTTCCTGATATCAGGCGTCTTCTTCCTGCCCGACTCGATCCCCGCGCCCTATCGCGATCTCGTGCTCATCAATCCACTCGTCCACATTATCATGGGCTTCCGCCAGGGTTTCTATCCGGAATATCGGGCGGTCGGCCTCGACATGGACTATCTCTACGGAATCGCATTTCTGACATTGTTCGCCGGAATGCTGGTCTTCACTCTTTCCAGAAAAACGCTGAGAAACGAATGATCCGGTTCGAGCAGGCGACGAAATACGCCCGCACCAAGGGCATCAAGAAGCCCATCATCGAGGACGCATCGCTGACGCTCAACCGCGGCAAAAGCGTGGGCTTGCTCGGCCGCAATGGCGCCGGAAAATCGACGCTGCTGCGCCTGATCGCCGGCGCCATCAAGCTCGACAAAGGGCGAATCATCCGCCGCGGCAAGATTTCCTGGCCGCTCGGTTTTACCGGCAGTTTTCAGAGCTCGATGACTGGGGAACAGAATGTGCGTTTCGTCGCCCGCATCTATGGCGTAGATACGGAGCAACTGATCGGATATGTCGAGGACTTCGCCGAGCTGGGCCCCTTTTTCAAGGCGCCAGTCGGCACCTATTCCTCAGGCATGAAGGCGCGACTCGCCTTCGGCTTGAGCATGGGCGTCAACTTCGACTATTATCTGGTCGACGAAATCACCGCCGTTGGTGACTCAAATTTTAAGAAAAAGTGCCAGGCTGTCTTCGAGACCAGGCTGCAGGATTCAGACGTGGTCATGGTCTCGCACAGCACCGGCACGATCCGCGATTATTGCGATTGCGGCGTGGTGCTGGAAAAAGGCAAGATGACCTATTATGAAAATGTCGAAGACGCGATCCGCGCGCACGACAACAATATGAAGGAAAGCTAAATGGCGGCAAGCAAGGACGCGGCAGTGAACAAGTCTGACCCCGCGCGGGCCGCCGACAAGCCGAACACTGCCAAGGCCACGGCGAAAAGCAAAGGCATCGCAGTCCTCGAGGGACTTCTCGGCAAGGAGAGCGCGCCTGTCATCCCGCTGCCGGGGCGCAAGGTCGAGCCACCTAAGAAAGCTGGTTGGCAGCCGAAGTGGCTGAGGAAGCTGCGCTGGCGCCACGCCATCATCGGCGCATCTTTCCTGGGACTTGTTGCCGTGCCTGCGACACTCGCCTCGCTCTACATGGCCTTTATCGCCGCCGACCAGTATCACAGCACGGCATCCTTCGCAGTCCGCAGCATCGAAGGCGGAGTTTCGGGGGATATTCTCGGCATGTTCAGTCAGGCCTCCGGCAGCAGCACGGTGTCGGACAGCTATATTCTCATCGACTATATCCTGAGCGAGCGCATGGCCGCAGACGCGGACCGGCGGTTCAAGCTCGAGGACGTCTACGCCACCCGCGGGCTCGATTATTTTTACGGCATCGGCTCCCATTTGCCTATCGAGGACAAGCTTGCCTACTGGCGCGATATGGTGAACGTCAATTTCGATCACGCCTCCGGCATAATGCAGGTGAACGTCAAGGCTTTCGAACCGAAACAGGCCCAGGAGATCGCACAGTTCATCGTCGACCAGAGCGACAATCTCGTGAACAGCCTCTCACTTTCCGCGCGCAACGACGTTTTGCGCGCCGCACAGGACGAGGTGCTCGCCGGCGAAGCGCGGCTCTCCAAGGCTCGCGCGGGGCTGCGCGACTATCGCGACAAATCGCAGGAAATCAGCCCAGAAGAAGGGGCGAAACTCGCGATTCAGCTGATCGGAGGCTTGGAAGGAGAGCTGACGAAGCTCAACGCCGACCTCGCCACGGCCAAGAGCCAGATGAGCGAGGATACGCCGCGCATCCGCGTGCTCAAGACTCGCATCGAAAGCCTGGAACAGCAACTCGCCGTCGAGCGCCAGCGGCTGGGGGCGGGCGAAAAGGGCACGTCGGGTGCAGACAACCCCAACGCACCGGACGTTGCCGGCCGAATCGCCGAGTTCGAGGAACTGGAGACCGAGCGGGAGTTCGCCGAACGCGCCTATACGGCGGCACTGGCCGCGCTGGAAAAGGCGCGTGTAGAGGCGAATAATCGGCAACGCTATCTGGCGCTTTTCATAGAGCCTACGCTTTCACAGATGGCGCAGTACCCGGCGCGGTTGCTTAATGCTTTTCTTGTGGCTCTTGGGTTGCTGTTTGCCTGGGGGATTGGGGTGATGGCTTACTACAACATAAGAGACAGGGCATAAACTACCTTGGCTAGGTTTTGAGTAAGTCGCCACAGAATTCATTGGCAAACACCATCGTTTTGTCTAGATAGCTGCCAATATCATCGCTCGCTCACAATCGAGAAGATCAGAATGCACTCAGACGTGATTGCGTTGGTTCCTGCGCGGGCCGGTTCCAAAGGGCTCCCCGGCAAGAATATCAGAGAACTTTGCGGAAAACCGCTTTACCGGCACAGCGTGGACGCAGCGCTTATGGCCGGAATTCCGAAGGTCTTTGTTTCCACGGACATAGATGAGATTTTCTCCCATTCTCTTCCCGCCGGCGTCCAGGTCGTGCGGCGTCCATCCGGTCTTGCCGCCGACACTACCAAGATGGCGGACGTTCTAAATGATTTCTTAGGGTTCACGCTTCCCAATGGCGGCACAGTCGTGTTGCTCCAGCCTACTTCACCGTTGCGGAAGCCAGCTCACATCCGAGCCGCTTTGGAATTGTTCGCCGGTGGAGATTGTTCGCTTGTAATGAGTGTGTGTGCAGCAAATTCAAGCGTTTTAAAATGGGGGCAAATAAATGGCGATCGCTTTCAGACGCTCTCCGACCCCCGGTACTGTTTTGCCAACCGTCAATCCTTGCCGCCCGTGTTTCGTCCTAATGGGGCTTTGTATGTTTTTGATGCAAACACATTCAGGGCTAACGGTGACTTCTCTGCCGCCGCAATAAAGGTTGTGCAAATGTCGGAAGAAGAATCACTCGACGTTGACACGATAGAAGATTTTAGAAAGTGCGAAGCAGTAATCTCACAAGGAATCAGTCAATGAAGATTCGTAATCGCCAGGTCGGCCCTTCTCACCCGCCTCTCGTTATCGCTGAAATCGGGATTAACCATGGTGGTAGCCTTGAGGTGGCAAAGGCCATGGTTCTGGCGGCTGCCCAATCCGGCTGCGAAATAGTCAAGCACCAAACCCATATTGTCGAAGACGAGATGACGGAGGAGGCAAAGAAGATATTCCCGCCCAATGCCGACGTTTCCATTTGGGACGTGATGAAATCCTGCGCCTTATCACTCGAGGATGAGAAGACGCTCAAAGAATACGCAGAAGGCCTCGGTCTCATTTACATATCGACTCCCTTCTCTAGGGCGGCGGCCGATTTCCTCAACTCGATAGACGTGCCAGCCTTCAAAATCGGTAGCGGCGAATGCGACAATATTCCCCTTATCCGGCACATCGCCTCCTTCGGAAAGCCCATCATCATGAGCACGGGGATGCAGTCAATCGAAACCATCCGCGCGTCCGTCGAAGTATTGGAGCGCTCAGGTGTCGAATATGCGCTGCTTGAGTGCACAAACCTTTACCCTTCTCCGCCGGAAATTGTTTCTCTACGTGGCGTGACGGATCTGAAAACGGCGTTTGCTAATGCTGTCGTCGGATTTTCGGACCACAGCATCGGGCCGGATATGGCTCTCGCATCTGTGGCCCTTGGGGCTTGCATCCTTGAGCGTCACTTCACCGACACACGGTATCGCAAGGGACCCGATATTTCCTGCTCAATGGATCCCGCGGAGCTGCGCTTCCTGATCGACAGATCCCGAGAAATCTTCATAGCTCTGAATAATGAGAAGCGGCGGACGGCGCCGGAGGAGGCAGTCTACCGATTCGCGCGGAGCTCAGTTGTGGCTGACCGAGACCTTCAGCCAGGAGACGTAATCTCCGAGTACGACATCTGGGCACGGCGACCAGGCAATGGCGACATTCCAGGCTATCAGCTTGATGAACTGATTGGAAAAACCATCACTGTAGCCCGCAAGAGAAATGAACAGCTCCGCTGGAGTGACTTCCAGACACACCTGAGGCTCTCCGATGACTAAGAAACTATTGTTTCTTACCGGAACGCGAGCAGACTTCGGTAAGATTGAGCCCTTAGCTGTGGCGGCAAATAAAGCCGGCCACGCGATTAATTTTTTCGTCACCGGTATGCACATGCTGGAGAAATACGGTGCGACGAAACACGAAGTCCACCGCCTCGAAGGCGTTGAAGTACACGAGTTCATCAACCAGCGCCTCGGGGATCCCCAAGACCTCATCCTTTCAAAAACGATCCTCGGGGTTTCCGATTGGGTGTATGAACACAAGCCCGATCTGGTCATCGTTCATGGGGATCGGATTGAAGCGCTAGCGGTTTCGCTCGTCTGCGCGACCAACTATATCCGCTGCGCCCATATCGAAGGCGGTGAAGTGTCCGGGACGATCGACGAGATTTATCGCCACTGCAATTCAAAGCTCTGCACCTACCACTTTGTCAGCTCGGAAGTTGCCAGAGCTCGCGTTTTGGCTCTGGGCGAGGATCCACAGTTCGTTTACAATATTGGATCACCCGAGTTGGATCTCCATAGCGGCGATTCTGGCGTGACCCTCAGCAAGGTTCGGGACCGCTATGCAATACCGTTTTCGGAGTATGGGATCGTCACCTTCCATCCGGTAACGTCGGAAACGGACACGATAGGGGCCCAGGCGCGAAGTCTTTTTACGACACTGGCTGAGAGCGGCAAGAACTTCGTGATCATCTCGCCGAACAATGATCCCGGCAGCGATGACATCTTCGTTGAGATATCCAAATTGGACCCGCATCGATTCAGGCATTTGCCAAGCATGCGGTTCTCTTACTTTTCCGAACTCATGAAGAACGCGAAAGCAATCATCGGAAATAGTAGCGCAGGGGTACGTGAGGCACCATTCTTAGGCATACCCAGCCTCAACATAGGCACACGGCAAAACAACCGATCCAATGCCGTAACAATTACGGATGCTTCGGCATTTGATCTCGAGACTATTCGAGAGTTCCTAAACGCAATATGGGGTAGAAAGTTCGATAGCGACCAGAGCTTCGGCAACGGCAACGCTGCCTCCCGTTTCGTCCAAGTCTTGAACGATGACACTTTTTGGTCGGCTCCTCTTCAGAAGCAATTCAATGATTAGCGGTAATGTTGTTGGCGGGGCTGCGGCTTCGCCAGCAGGGACAGACCTCATCATTATCTCCAATGGTCGGCAGGCGCAGAATGCCTTCGCCTTTATCAACGAATTCGGAGATACCCTATTGCTGCGACCGTTCGTTCTAGCCCTGTATACAGACGCGAACCTCAAAGAGCGGAGTAGCATCTCCAACCTGCTTACGGAAAGAAACATTCCCCATGGTCTCCTGAAGCTGCCAGTGGGTGCTGCCTACTTCTCACTTCGAAAGCAGAGCCGAATATTGAGCGCGTATCGGTCTGCCTTCGCAAAGAACGTGCCCCGGCGTCTTTTTCTTTTCAATTATAATACCCACTACGGCCTCGTCTATGATCTTGCCCGAATGGCGGAAATGCAGATCTTCTACATTGAAGAGGGTCTGTCATCTTATAAGAGGCCCCATGCATACGCACCTCCTCGGTCATTAGTGGATATTATCAATAAGGATATTGTTTCTGATTCTTTTTTTGGCAAAGTGTTTTTGAAATTACCGTTTGAAATTCTCTCAAGCCCAAAGACAGGATCGAAAACGGTTTTAGGCTTTATTCAAAAGGAACTTTCCTTTTTCGCCAGGTGCATTGTTGTACCGTTCGACAATGAATGGACAGCATCCCGCCTCAAACGCTTATTCAGCGGTAGCTATCGCTACCGGCGGTTCCACGAACCGATATCCGGCTTCAACGGTGTTTTTGGCACGTTTCCGGAACGGCTGGCCAAAAGTTTCGATGCAAATGAAGTAAATTACTTTAGCTATATTAAGCACCTTTTCAGAACAACAAAGCACCATTTTGCAAGCAGATTGGCCGAGTGCGGGATTACCGCTCAATCCCTTTTGTATGTTGATCAAGATTACAAGGTGGACAAAGAGGTCATTATAGGCGTAGTAGCGAAATGCATTCACGATATTTTCCCTGAAACGGATGCCTTGTACATCAAACCTCACCCAAAATCTGATTTCAGCCTGGAAAAGCTGGAAGTGATCCGCGAACGCTATCCCGAGTTCGAGATAAAGCTGCTACCTCATCCAAACATACCAGCAGAGTTTATTCCTGCGCTTACCGACTGTCGAAGAGTGATCGGTATCGCAAGTACAGCACTCGTATACGCAAGAGATCTCCGGCCGGATGTCGAGGCATACTCGATTTATCGGCAAATATTGCCGCTAATTGCGAAAGACCAACGCACCGCTAAAATTGTTGCAGAGCACGGATCGGTCCTCGAGGACTTCAACGGAGTCCAGTTTGTCTGATTCGAGGAAGCTCGACGATGACTTTCAGCGCCATCCCCTGGCGCCATCAAAAGCGCTACTCATATATTCGGCAGATTCCTATGTCGGGTACTGCGATGTACTGTATGAGCATTTGACTCGGATCTCATGCGAAATCAACGTCATCGAAGTCGTGGATGATCTTCGAGCACCTGGCCTGTCAAAAGCTCAGCGCGAGAAATGGGGAGTCTCTTTTCCGGAATGTAGCATCCGCATCGTCGAAGAACCGGAGCTACCCAAGTGGATAGCTGAGAGCCGTGCAGACTTCCTCTTCCTTGGTCTACCGGGGAGAAAGGTCTTTCAGATTTGCAATACTCTCCATGAGTTTCCGAGCTCAAATGCGTTGATGACAATCGCTACGGGATTTCCTGGACTTCAATATTACATGAGGTTCACTGGCCTGTTTTGGAGGTCCTTTGTTGACCTGCTTTTGTTCACAGATCCAAATTTATACCGGCTCGCCAGAAATTGGCTTTCCCTACTGCCACTCTCGACCGCAAACTGCGTGTTGTTAGGCTCCCCTCGACTAAAAGAAGTTCCAACGCGCAGCCACAACAACGTCAGAAAATATATCGTCTTCTTTGAACAGAACGAAATACCGGTATCGAGCCACGGCCGATTTGAGTTGGCGAGACAACTTACAATTTTGGCCGACTTGCACCCTGACAAGAAGCTCTTGATAGTCGCGCGCAACAGCTCCGGTGAAACTTCAAATCACCCAGCACTCGACAACATGAGGCTCGCCCATATATTGCAAGAGCGGGAAGGCCGAACAGTCGAAGTGTTCAATGGTAACTGGATGACCATTGCCGACGATATAGAGTTCGCAGTTAGCGTTTCTTCCACGGCTCTCCTTGAGGCAAGCATCTTGCAGATCCCGTCGTTCAGCATCCCTATCGGCGAGGAGTCCAAATCGCCCTTTAATGCCTCTCGCTTCTTTCAACGAGTGGGCTTCGAACGGCAATTGGAAGACCTCGCGGGACCGCTCCCTTTGAAGCCTGTCGCGCGCGCCGCAGATTTTTTGGCCCCCTTAGACATGAATGCGCTACCGCAGGTCATTTCCCGCAGGCCCAAGCCCCGTCGCACGACGAAGCCGTACGAGCTTGTTCTGAGACGCTGGTGTGTCGCATCAGCGAGGGCTCTCGATCGAGCTTTCCGTTTCGTCGACCGTTAACAACCGGCTTAGAACAGGTCCCTCGAAATTCGACGTCGGCGTGTCTCGCGGGCCGGCTTCGTAGCAGAAGTGGACCTTGGCCCCGCGCTTAGCCAGCTTCTTGACCATTCCTGCGACGGATGCGGGTTCAGAGGAAATGTCACCCAGAAACCGAACCTCACCGTTGCGTTCGCCGTCGGCGACCGCCACCGAAATCTTAAACTTCGATGTGTCCAAGCCAATGAAAGCCATGTGCTCGCCTGTCATGGCTTCCCTTGCTGATCGTGCTATGACCCCAGATAACTCTTCCATCTGATGCTAGAGTTCGGCCCACTTTGAAGGACCGGACGATGCGATCGAAGTTTACGGAAGAGCAAATCATTTCGATCCCGCCCGAGCAGGAGGCAGGGGCCAAGACGGCGGAGCTTTGCCGCAAGCATGGCATGTCGGACGCGACCTTCTATCCCTGGAAGGCCAAGTTCGGCGGCATGGATGTTTCCGATGCGAAGCGGCTGAAGGTCTTGGAGGAAGAGAACGCCAGGCTGAAGCGGCTCTTGGCGGAGGCGATGCTGGATCAGGCGGCGTTGAAGGACCTTTTGTCCCGCAAGTGGTGACGCCCGTCGCGAGGCGAGAGGCCATCGCGATCCTCATGGATGTCCATGAGATGAGCGAGCGGCGGGCGTGCAAGATCACCGGAGCGGATCGGTCATCGGTGCGCTATCGACATCGTCGCCGGGAGGATGCGGAGTTGCGGGTGCGTCTTCGCACGCTTGCTGGCGAACGGCGTCGATTCGGATATCGCAGGCTGCATGTCCTGCTGCGGCGGGAGGGCTACGTGCTCGATCGCAAAAAGACACAGCGCCTCTATCGCGAGGAGGACCTTTCCGTGCGCAAGCGCAAGGGACGCAAGAAGGCAACGGGCACGCGTGCCCCGCTACTGACGATCGCCCGGCCGAATGCCCGCTGGTCGGTCGATTTTGACCTGCCACGGGTAATTTCCTCCAGTTTGGATTAGAGTCCGGCCTATTGAAGGACGGACGCATGAAGAAGCAGAGATTTACGGAAGAGCAGATTATTGCGGTACTGAAGGAGCAGGAGGCTGGC
>Ga0228710_1007750_pt1 | contig 15733 bp, 7 predicted proteins | sample MedpolnodulmetaG_FD_177995 | JGI IMG/M metagenome (GOLD analysis project Ga0228710, IMG submission 177995) | Root nodule microbial communities from Medicago polymorpha collected in Santa Monica, California, United States - pink nodules | ecosystem: Host-associated > Plants > Roots > Nodule... | reverse complement strand
ATATATATATATATATATATATACTCATATCGTGTTTGTTACACTTTTATTTTAATATTTGAATTTACTCTCATCTATTTGTTATATGTATTATTTGTATTGAAAGTTGACGATAATTTTAGAAAGAGAAAAAGTCAATCGAAAAAGCCAAAACATGTTTTTTTTATATATATATATATAGCGTAGATTTATGAATGTTGAATCTTTATCTTTTAATTAACTCAGAAAGATAGTGTGCTATATAGTATGTATGAACATTAAATCTTTATTCTGTAAAAAAAAAAGAATATTAAATCTTTATCTTTTGATTTACTACTAAACATTAGTATCATATTAATTAATATTTGTCCTCGTGAGTTTAACTCAGTTGGTAGGGACAATATATAATATATGCATAATTTTAGCTCAGTTGTTATTATTTTTTGACTGGAATTAATATTTATTTATTGATTATTTTTTTTGGACAAGATTTATTAATTGTTTATTCTCAATTGATTTATGATTCATAATTTTTTATTAAAAATAAATAATCTTTTAAAGGGTTTTTTCTTTTTTGAAGACTAATTATATGATATAAGTGTAATTCATTTAAGAGGTTGATAAATGAAATTAATATTTAGTTTTTAATTATTAGTTTACTCTTCTATAATAATTATTAATTATTGTAGGAATTAAATTAAATTGTTTATGTGCCTATGAACTTAGTTCAGCTGGTAGAGACATTGCATTATATATGCAGGGGTCAGAACAATTTTAGTGGGCTTGTTTGATTTCTTAAAGAAATATCAAGGGTTGGGGTTCTAACTCCACACACCTACTTATTCACCTAAGAGGTGAATTTCTAGCCACTAGGTTACTTGATAAAAAAAATCAAATTGTTTATTACAGGGAAATGATCATCCAACAAATCTTTTTTTCCTGGGTTAAAAGAAGTATTCTTGTGTATAATCGTTAAGACTAATTATTTGAGAAACCTAAAATTCAGTTAAAATATCTGTAATTATCTTTAAGAGGGTTTTGGTTTGACCCCCTCTTTGTAATTATCTTTTGTTTATATACATATTGGTGTCTCAGCACTTAACTACACACTCTTTTTGCAAAAAAAAAAGGTTTAAATATTTTTATTTCTAAAAACAAACACACACACACACATATATATATATATATATATATATATATTTATATGCCAAAAAAAACATATATTTTTTATATGCACACATAAAAAATTGAATCTTAAATTAGTCGGTCAAGAAACTTAAATATTTACCTTTCTACCATACAATGTTGTATCCTTCAAGTATAGTATATTGAAGCTCATTAGAATTTACTCCATAATTTGAAGCTGAGAAGATCACCCACAAACGCAGACATCAGATACAATACACAAAGAAATATAAATTATGCATAAATACATGTTTATCATACGGTGTTTTTTACGATACACAAACACCGACATTAGATACGACACTATTAATAAAAAAAAGGTGGAAATAACAAACTATCATAGACTATAAGTTTACAAAAGTCAACCTGGCGACAAGCTTTTACATGTTGTTGTCCACTAGCACCAACATCAGCGTCATTGAGTTGTAGCGAAAAGGAAATGATTTCCATGTTGTTCGTAGTCATGGAGGGAATTGATTGAATTGGAACAACATATTTTTTTTTGACTGAACTTGCACAACCTAACACAAGCAAGAAATAAAAAAAAGCAAGAGAAAGAGATTTTTGCGAGTTCACCAATGTGTGACTTTTGGTTGGTAATGGATATTTTTTATAGGCTAAAGAAAGAGAAAGATATTTATTTATTTTGACTGACTTTTTTTAGTTGAAAAGTTGTGTCCATTGGAGTAAATAGAAGTTGTCATGAAATGGTGATAACTTTTATTATTTTTCTTTTCTAGGATGTAATATAAATAGAAATATGTTTATGTGATTTCCACACAAAAAATAAAAAATATTGAGAGTTTAATAACTACTATATTTATTTTGTACCAAAAAAAAACTACTATATTTGTTCATTTCAAAATATTGTGACTTTTAATACTTATTAAGACTGTTTCTTTTACTCAAATTTGAAACGATCTTATATATATATATATATATACACCGAGATTGTTAAAGAAGATCTTTATTTAATCTTTTCTTTTGAGAGGAAGATTTTAATTTATTATCGTAAATACAAACTTATCATTACTATCAAACATTTATAAGTTATGTGCACTCATTTTAGTTGTTTATATGTATAACATTCATACAAAATATGTGTCGGTGTAATCATATGTGAATAAAGAGTGTTTAGAGTGCAGTTTGGATATGTTGGTATCTACTCTAGAAGAAAAAAAATCACACAAGATTCGATCTAGTCCAATTAAATACGGTTTTATTTGGATGAGTTTTTAAATATCTAAATATAATTGTAATATTTTATTAATATTACACAAAGACGAAAAAAATAGGTTTCATAGAAGATATAATATAAAATATACTAAAAATTAATATTACAGAATGAAAATTATCAATTTTGCTTAAAACATATGACATAGCAGAATACAGATTAAATTAAAATAATAATATTGTTTCAAAAAAATTAAAATCAACAAGCAATGTGTTATTTGTCAAAATAAAATAAAATTAATGCAATGTATTATACTAACAAAAAATAAAATGTTCAAATTTACGATTAAATATGTTTTTAGTGTCAATAAATCAAAAGCTTTCAAATTAAGTCCCTCAAAAACACATATTCACTTTTAAGTTGCTGTTTGCCTTTTAAAGAGATTGTTATCCATTTTTTCTAAACAACTTTTTAAATATTCTCTATTCTTACAAATAATATTATAAAGGACTAAGGTACTTCCTCCACATTTATTTACCTTGTTGGTGAGTTGTTGCTTCTACCTCTGCAATAAGAAGATATATAGGAAAATGATGATGATATGACAAACAATGTTGTGGTCAATTTGAGAGCACGAAATGACTTAATGTATTTGATTTATAATAATAGCAGAGATACAAGATGGAATCCTAATACGAATACGAAAACTAGTATGACATGGAGTCATCCTTGCTAAACCATGAACGACTTCTTTGGCTTGTCTCCTAATGAACCTAACATCATAGGTTACTAGATCATAACCTAACACGCGTCTACAATCATTAATCACCGCACTAAAATTAGAAACGTTGCTTTTACTACTGTAGAGACTATCCATCGCAGTTTTGGATTCAATCTAAAAGTCCACAACACCCAACTAAAGGTCACGAACCCACCCGAGGGCTGATAACAATCCTAAAGCCTCCCCCAAGTCCACATCAAGAAGTGGAGCCAACCATTCTGTTTTGGCAAGCACGAATCGCCCCTTTTCATCCCGAATACACATGCCAATTCCAACTTTACTCAATGCATGAGAAAAGGGAGCATATACATTACATTTATACCTTATGGAGCTTGGCTTTTGCCATTGTAGCACACCATGAATGTTAGCTTGTCTAGGAGCATGATTGTGCATGGTTTAGGCGGTCATCCAACTAGTGAAAAGGGAACTTGCCCGTTCACAAATAGATGGAGCATATTCAATAACATTATTTCATGTCTTGTTGTTCCTATGCTTACAAATGCTCTAGAGGGTCACACCAAAGATTTGCTTATGTTGTTGATAAATATGTTGTAAAATAGCAAACACATTTGTCGAAAAATTTACATAAGGATCGAAACAGCCATCAAAGCACACTTTTGCTACACAAGAAGAAGAGATGAAGATTATCTTCAACCGAGTCTTTACACACACACACTGATTGGGGGACCGAACACCTTTTGTTTGTAACCGAACTCTCGTAGGCAAACAATTACGGCAAGCTCTCCACAAGAAGTTCTTCACCTTCGGCGATAACTTTAACTTCCAAACACAACTCCAATTCCCTTGCACACGATGTTGTAAAGCTTCCAAATTAATATTCATAATGTCCCTATATTCAATCCTAACCGAATAACCACCATCCTTCTCAAACCTTCAAGTAGGCAAATCATGAGTTACTGAAGCCAAAAGCGGAGTATTAAATATACTTCTAGATGTATTATTTTCAAAGAAACCACTGATTAGCTCCGTTTTCCATTGCTTTTGATGTGTGACCAACAAGTTTGAAATAGTCATATGTGACCACTCCAAATATTGATCAGTGGTTGGCAAGATGCGTTCAATGTAACACCCTTGAACCCCACATTACTAATTTAAATAAAATAATTCAATAATTATAAGAACATATTAAGGTGTTACTCTTCATAAATTCAAAATCAACATATTTAATCATGTAAATAATCAGTCACAATAGAAATAACATCTCAAACAACAGAAAGTCATATATCAAATCTAATATACACCATCAATATGAACTCAGTGGTTCCTCAAACATAAATCCGAACATAAATAAAAATCCCCAACATCCTAATCAGAGCACCAATAGACACGACTCCGAAATCAAAGCATAAAAAGACGAGTAGGCGCGAAGCCGTCCTCGAGAACTCACATCGACTAAGCGTCCTCAACCTGCAAGTCTACACCACAAGGATGTATGCGACCAACATCCACTAGAGGGTGGGATATATGTTCAACATAAAAGAAATACGAACAGTAGTACCATATTAAGATCACAACATCATACAAATACACATGTTCATCTTAATCAATATCATATTCACATGTATTATCATTCAATTAATTAAATAGATACAACAAACTCTCAAGTCATCATCACAAGAATATAACAAGTATTCAGATAATCAATTTATCACCAAGTCGAATACATAACATTCACACTTCATCACCATCACCAAATCACACAACTACCACATGGACACACATAGTGATGTACACATCTTTCACATAGATGCACATAGTCTAATACTTAACTTCCACATAGACTCACATGCATGCAATGCTCTACTTGACTCTATATGTGTGTGGTACCATTTTGGATATTAAGGTTATGTTACCGAGTGATCCCACCGTCACTTGGACTAAATATGAATGCATGAACATGTCATATGACTCGACAATGCATCATCATTTCACAATTCGTAATTTTCACTTAGTTAAACAATGTTTCATTCACATATCATTATACAACTCAACCATTACTCATTACATATCATATAACCATTTACAAGTCAAGCATGCCATAATTCATCAATTCACTAAGTCCATCTATTTTCAATATTCACATAAGCTAAGTTTCATGTTGACATGCATCCTCATAATTCCTACATGTTATCTCTGAGACTAACATCACATTAGTTCAAGCATCACAACATCTATTCAATTGGGAAAACTCTATCTCATTCTATCTCATGTTTAAGTTTCACAACCAATTCCATTTCGTCTCTAAAACCACGTAAACAATTCAATCTTAAGCAAACTTTAATTACTTATCATTCAATCATAAAAACAGCAAGAAACCATCATCAAAGGAACACTCAAGAACACGCAGGACTATCCCCTAAGCACCTAAAACACAAAACAAGAAAAATATTGTCTTGTGTTGGGCGCTTGGCGCCAGGCTTGGCATGTCCAAGCGCTGAATCTCTGTAACTGGGCACCTAGCTCCCCAATTGCAGCACCAACACTGTGAAAAGTGAGTAAATGTGTGTTTGACCCTCAGATTTCCCTCAAAATCAGCCCAAAAACGCTTATTTTGATCCCGAATACACCCAAAGTGATTAAAATCATTATCCAAAGTCCAAACACTTTATTTAAGCTCTTTCAACACTTTTGAAATAACAATTTACACATCAATCATCATGGTTTTCACTCAATTAATCATAAATCTCAAAAACAACAATTCATCATAATCAAACAATAGCTTTTGGCATAACAACAACATGATTTCACAACTTTTCACATACCCATAATAATCACAATAACTAGATTAAGAAATTAAACTTGATTCATCAACAAATTCATGAAAGTATAAGAAAACACATAACCCATAACTACTCAATTGCTGATAAATCTTATATGGTAAAAATAATCTTCCCTCTTACCTCTTAATCCAATAAGCTAGCCTCCTACAAACTTTAATCTCCCTCTTCCCTTTGGTTCTTCAAGCTTTTCTCCTCTTTCTCCTTAGATCTCCTTTTTCTTCTCTCTTGCCTTTATTCTCTCTCCTTGCCTCTTTCTCCAAAACTTAGCAAATGATTTTCTAACCCTAATTTGTGAGGACTGCCACACTTTTATACCCACTTGATTGGGGTTTGGTTCACTTAACTCTTATTGGGCTTAGTCATTATTCTTCCTCATAAAAAGAGCACTACACATTTACTTTACTTAAACCCTCTTTTTAGTACTCACTTCTATTCTCTTAATTCCTCAAAGATTCTACTAAATTCATAAAAATATTATCCACTTTTAAATTACCAAAATACCCTTTTACCCCTCAATCTCTAATAAAAAACAATTGACCCAACAATTCAAACACATCAAATAAAGAAATAAATAATAAACAACTAAAATAATAATAAACTAAAAATTGGGATGTTACATTCAACATTTCGGAGCCAAGGATGGTCCCAAATTGATATTCTTTCTCATGTACCTATGCTCCATTAAATCTGCTTTGAATCACATCTCTCACACTCTTGATGTTGTGCTAGACATACCTGGGATTATGGCCAATAACAACTCCATGGTAATCACCCCTAGGAAAATATTTAGCTTTGAGTACTCGGGTAATGAGAGAATCTAGATTAGAAACCAACTTCCAAGCCTGCTTACCAACCATAGCCATGTTAAACGCCTTAAAACTCTTAAAACCCATACCACCAAAAATCTTAGGCGTGGAGAGTCTTTTCCATGACATCCGATGTTAACCTTGCAAGTTTGATGAACTATGGCCCCACCAGAAGGAGTTCATCATTTTCTTATTCTCATTAATAAGTGATCCTAGAAAAAGGAAGACACTCATCATGTATGAAGAAATAGACTGCAAGACCAATTTAATAATAATCTCTCGACCTGCTTGTGAGATACCCCTACTACTCCATATGCGATCCTTAATAAACTTAAAGGTTGCATGTTTACTTCTCCCATCATAGACGACAGACGAAGACATTTACCAGTACCTAACACTTGACGAACACCAAGAGTAGGGTCAATGAGATTATCGAGATCATCTGAAGTGTTGCGACTCCAAAAATTCTGATTTTTTGTAAATTAATGGCTTGCCCTGAAGCCATTTAATAAGAAGTTAAAATGTTTTTCATAACAACCGTCTCTCTTTCATAGGCTCTAAAAATTAGAAAACAATCATTTGCAAAGACGAGGTGGGAGATAGTTGGTGCACATGTGCATATCATAGTGCCTCTATTATCGTTGTGATGTACAACTTCACAAATAATATTGTCATAAAAGGATATGTAGTCCATAAGGATAGAAATCAAATCTTATCATAAAAGGAAAAATATATTTTCATATTAAATAAATCAAAGAAATGACAAAAAAATGAAGTTTTTTTGGAAGTAAAAAAATGAAGTTATTAAATTTAAGTGGTTAACAAATTTTTGTTAAACAAAAATTGTTCCGAAAAATCTAAATTTAAATTATGATTAATATAACTGGTTGATTTTCAATAAGTCTCTCAAATTATTCATAAAAAATATATTTACTTAGAAAATATCCATAAATTTTTTTGACCGGATTGATCGAAGACTTTTGAAAAGTTTATGAGCAATCATCAAATAACCATTGTTAAAAATTTATTTAACTTTCCATCAAAATCCAAATTATTATACTCTTTCCAAAAAAATATATAAAAATGTAACCAAAAAGTTTATGAGCAATCATCAAATAACCATTGTTAAAAATTTATTTAACTTTCCATCAAAATCCAAATTATTATACTCTTTCCAAAAAAATATATAAAAATGTAACCAAAAATAATCCTCTTTGCTACGAGGTCAAAACAAGAAAAAAAGTAGAAAGGAATCAAATCTACCGTAATCTATATGGGAGAGGGTATTCAGCTAGCCTAACGACAGAAAGACAGACAAAACATTATTCTTGGTTAATGTAGTGAATCTCAGATGGTAGTAATTCAATACTCCTTTACTATGAGTTTAATTATTATTCAGAGAGAGGATATTAAAAAATTATTTTACATTTGTATCTAATGATTTATTGTTACATCAATCAATCGGTGAATATAACAATTTCCGTGTTCTTTCAAAAAAAAATAAACAATTGATGTGTTTTTATACATATTATTTGATGCAACAATGCATCTTTAAATATATGTTTGAAAAAACCTCACAATTAAAGGTGCTTGCTAATTAAATTCTTACCAATAGTTATAATGACCTAATTTTTATTTTTTTTTACAATAATTTACCATGTGTTTAAATGAAATCCAGTACTCACTACCAAAAAAAAATGAAATCCAGTACTAATCTATTTTCTCTTAAATAAAAGTTGTGTTATTTGAACAACTATTTAATTAACAACTTTTGAGACAACCATACTTTTATAAAGAAAAAGAGGTATTGGCGTAAAAACCAAAACAATAGAGAAAGAAAGTAAAAACATAATGTGAGTATGAGGAAGAAAATTATCACAAAAGTTGTTAAAAAATAGTTATACAAATATCATTTCTCTAAAAAAAATGCTAAACTATTTTGTGTGAAAAACTTATAGTCAATTTGAATTGTCGTCTAATTTACCCAAAATCACATTTAAAATCACATAAACGCATAAGCTGTATATAATAGCTTCATATTTTTAACTACGAAAGTGCATTGGAATGCAATATTTCCCGACAAACGCGTATCCAAACACTGGTTTAGACTATACAAAAACAAAATGGAGTTGTTATATCACGTGAACAACATCATTACTATTAGTATGAATTTAATTAGTAATGTTGTCTTACTATTAGATAATGGGGGGACAACATTATCATGTGGGCCGTGTTAAATCAGGGACAACATTAACACTGGCTTGAGGCGTCCCATACCATGTGCATGCATACCACATGTTCTGCTACTGCAGATTTTAAATGGCGATGATGCAGCACTGTTATGAAAGCAATGGAACAACAAAATCTAGAATGATGTGATGGATGCACAATTTTTTGTGCTTGAGCATGCAAAAAACACTTGCAGAATTGGAGAACAACTAAGTCATATCTTCAACCACCATACTTTGACATGGATGCTTAAATCATGTTGGAATAGATATATGCATAAGAGACGACCTAAACATTGTTGTATTAGCTAAAATTGAATGGTTCTGTTCGTTGTGTGAAGTTCATCTGGAAGAAGCTCTTGGTTTATTATGTCTTAAAATGAGTTGACGATCTTAATCTTGACCCAATTGACTTTGAGCTAGATGCAAAAAAAGTTGTGGATAACTTCAATTCATCAAAACATGATGTGATTGAGTTTAGAAGTATTATATAAAGTTGTAAATCCCTACTTATGTCTCATAAATGAGGTTGATCATATTTTAGTTAAGGCGACCACATTATCAGCTAGTTTCTAGATATTAGTAGAAATATCAGATTATATTAAACACATTTTAATTAATGAAATAGCTTAAACTTTATTCACTAAAAAAAACAACGTAAAACAAAATTGATTCAAATTTAATTCATCCTCATAAAAAGTTACTTCAACCATGTTTTTAACAAATTTCAAGGATGCTTTCATCTTTATCCCAATTTCCAAATTTATTTTTTGGTAATGGTGTTGTGATTGGTTATCACTTTGTTTGTTTCAAGCTTCAACAGCCGTAACCAAACTAATTCCTATTGAGAATAGTAATTATAAATTACCAGGAGAATTAACACGTTCCTTTCTTTAAATGAAATATAAACAACAAAGATAATTGAAAAGTATATGTATATGATTAAAAATAGTTAGGCCATCTACATCAACCTTTCAACCATCATATTTTGCTTATACATGATTTCAAGGGAGTATCTAATTAGTGTTTGACCTTTATTTTTTTATTTAAACCACACACTTTCAAAAGACTTAAGAGATTTTGTCCAAAAAAAAAGACTTAAGAGATTTCATTCCATTATATATCCTCGATTTAGAGAATAAATTCTCTTATATATAATTTACGCATTAAAGAATAAAGTATAATCTAGCACCATTCAAATTTATTTCATCTAAATTTCTCTTTTGTTTTTCTCTCTCTTAATAAATAATGAAAGATTACACTTTACTTTCTCATGTATAAGTCACATGAAAAAAATCCATTACCCCCAATTTGGGAGACAAGGAAAATAGGAAGAGATGGTGGTATAAAATGGAATGGACGTCATCATAGCATATACGAAACCGTTATATTATTGTGACATTATTTTATTTTTTTTGAGAGATATTATTGTGAAATTTAAACAACAAAAGTTGGCAAAAGAAGTAAAACAGTAAAAATTACATTGAAATGGAATACTATAGAGATTAAAGATTATCGGTGGATAATTATGCAAAAGAAATTTAACTATTTAAATGGGGCTGTTAGTTGTATAGACTGTAAGTGCAACAATGTTTCATAATTTGTTAAAAAAGAAAAAAAATGTATGAGCAACAATGTTTCATAATTTGTTTCAAAATAAATGAATGTTGAGCTAAAAAATGCAACATCATTATCCCTTTTCTTTTTCCTCATATTGTCTGAAATATAAAATAAAAAAAAATAAAAAAAACCCAGTGTCTTAATTTTACGAATACTTATCTGCACTGATCATAAAACATATTTACTCTTATCATGAGTAATTTTTGCCAGTATCAATGTCTTATATTTTCATAGTAACAATGTTTTAAAATCAAAGCAACCAGTTGAACTGCAAACCAACATTGTCTACAGTTGAAATATTTGAACAGTTCAAGCACAATTCTATCCAGATCCAAGCAATTTAAAACATTTGAATAATGATCCGAATTCCAAAGGTCTGGCAGGTTTGATGTCTAATTTGATTATATTTCTGAATTGTGATGACAAAACTATCCCAAGCATGCATATAGTTGCTTAAAGTTTGTTAGTGTATTGTAACTAAAAATGTAACTCACATTTCAAGATTACAAAATTCTAGCAGCCAAACAGCATGCATAAATTGGGCTAGGCCGAAAACGTGTCTATACAGGTCAAAGCTCAACAAAATTCCATTGGCATGCTTCTTAAATCTCATAACTCACTATACCTTGAACTAAGCCCTCTTCTAATTCAGATTCCTGCAGCTGCCGTCATGCACAATCCAGGCGATGACCTTTCTTCTACTACAAGCAATCTGGGTCGAATTCATGATCATGGCTATATTGGGTTGGAAATTACCCATCTAGTATTCCCTTATGATATGGCTTGGCCATTCCACAATTTCCGAGTACATGTTTAAATAAACTGTTTTGTATTTTTACATACCTATGATTTGGAAAACAAACAGGTTTACCAACCTACGTTCATGAGCAACAACTTTATATCTGAATAGTGTGCCGTCTTTTTCGCCTCCTTGTCTTGTTTTGCAAGAAGGAAAGAGGAAGGTCATCATCATTTTCTTCCACATTGATGTTTGTGGGTTCAGCATCAGCAACACTACCATACAGATCAGTCTCCTCTTCAACGACATTGATGTTCGTGGGTTCGGCTTCAGCCACACCATCGTGTAAAACAGTCTCCTCTACAACAACTTTTGGCATGGATGGTTCACTGCCGTCAGAAATGATGGTTTCCTTGTTTCCATGAAGCAACATAGATCCCATTTTCAATTTGGAAGGAGAGCAAGCACGGCATCCTTCAGTATCTTCACTCCATTTCTTTGTTTTCCTTCTCACATAGACCTGAAGAGGCTTATCATTGCCATCACCACTCATATTATGTGCATCCTCTGGTTTTCTACCTGCATTTTCACCTTCTGGTTTTCTCACTTGTTCACTAGAATCAACTTCCGTTTGGATTAACAAATCTTCAGTTCCACCAGTACCACATGTAAGAGACAATCCGTCTTGCTCATTAGATGGAATTTGATTTCCAACCTGCTTAGATACAATTTTTGTCCTAGAGAAAGACGAAGTCTGGCTCGCATTTTTGGTACAATTAGATAGTTTCTTCTTTAATTTGTTGCGCCAGCATGCAAGTGTGATGTCGTCTCCATCTTGACTTTCTGAAATCTTGCTACAGGTCTTGACCTTGTCACAAAATGCTATATTCTCTACTTCCTTGAGATGAATTTGAGCCTTTTTAGCACGTCTTTTAGATCTCATATTATTGTGAACATTGCTTTGCTCAAACAACGGAACACCTCGAGCAGAAGTCTTCATCTTATCACTATATGCTGCTATAAATTGTCCTTCCTCAGGACAAATCCGAGCCTTTTTTGAATGTCTTTTAGGCTTCTCTTTCTTTGGAACTATATCTTGTTCCTCAGGACAAAATGGTACCTTCTTTTTTGCATGTCTTTTAGGCCTCTCTTTCTTGGGATCTGCATCTTGTACTTCCTCAAGACAAAGTCCAGCCTCTTTTGCATGTTTTTTGGACCTCTCTTTCGGGTGACTGCAAGAAATGAGTGGAATTAAAAAACAAGGGTACACCTATAGCAAAAATCAATACACTAAATGGCCAGTAAAATTTACTGGAACAATAATTCTAACAAAGTTGGCATCATCATATAATTATGCTGTTAACAATCAATAGGAAAATGAAAGAGAAGTTTAAAGAGAATGTACCTCGACTTCCTCTTCCGCTTCTTTCGGAGATTTTCGGCACCAACATCAGATGGTGGAACTACCATTTGTAAAGGAATTAAGCCATTCACTGCAAGGGCTGGCCGTTCAGATTCTCGATCGACAAAGTTCCTGGAAAGCTGAGATCTTTGCTTCTTTTTTGCTTCTTTAAGCAGATGAGCTTGTTCAGGATGTAACACCATCCATCTCCTGACCAATGAAACAAATATATATAGGTATGGGTAACATAACAAAACTGAAAGATTTTTAAAACAGATTTTCATCAAAGAAGTTAATACTAGAAGCGTACTTCCGACATTGACAATCAGTGCGGGGAGGCACATCTGCAGCAACCTTAGACCAGCAACATCCATATTTGGTGACTGCAGCTTCTAATCTTAAATCCTCTTCTTCAGTCCATTCACTCCATTTCAAAGAAGGGTCCAAACTATTAAGGTATCTGCCATAAAAATGCTCAAGAATTTCAACAAGTCTAAACCATAAAAACTCTGTTGCCAAAGTGTTTATAATAGAATGCAATACCTGTCCCTACACTGAGATTGTATCCGGCCAGGAACATATTTGGCTATTTGCTTCCATTTCCGTCCAAACAGCATGACCGCTACTGTAAGTCGTTCGTCCTCCTCGGGGGTAAAGGTCCCTTTCCTCACAGGACAAATTGATTTTTTCCATCTGCATAAATTATGATTTGTTGCATTAGCAGACAAAATTCAGCAGCAAACAAAAAACAACTCCTGTTCTCCAATGTACTTAACATTCATGCCAATTTAGGGTGATCCTGTTTCAGTTTTTTATATCAGTGACCAGGCTATGTTAATTACTAACCGTGTCATTTCATTATCAAGAATAAGCATATCATTCTCGTTTTATATTTACATTTTACAACCTTGCAAGCGAAATATAAGGAGAATTTAGGGGGTTAAGCCTATTCCAAATGGAGTTTAGGATGCAATGTGGTAATCAAGGCAAAAAAAAATTGCACGGCCTCAAGAGACTAGCATCTGTCCTCTAGGAGGGCACAATAATTTCTACATGAAGCAATTCATTCAATACATAGCAGCTTGGGATGGGAAAAACATAAAATATCTCCATCTAAAAGTTGCAACCACTCTCAGATAAAACCAGAATGTAAATCAACAACTCATACAACGGGCTAGATGATTGTTTTGTGTTGCTAAAAGAATGTCAAACGCTTTAAGCTTTAGGTGGAGTGGCATAATACTTCTTTTCTCAATCTTCCAACCATACTACTATATTAAAAAATGAGTGAAGCAGTTGAGGTTCAAATTAAACTGAGCTGAAATCTAATTATTATTTGTTAGTCACTTACACCTGTGAAATAAATTATTTTAATTCATCAACAGTTGTAAATGTACTTATGAATTGGCTTTAAACTAGCATATAATACATGCACATTGTTAATTTAAATGATAGGCTACCATTGAAAATTGTTCTGATTTCAGATATTAAATTACTAGAATTACTATCAAAATGCAAAAAAAATTCTAAACATGTATGTAGTACAAAATTAAACCAAAGAGTGAACCAACCTATTCGAGCACTGGGTTCCCGTCCGGCGTTCTAAATAAGTAGCCACAGACTGCCAATCACACTGACCAAAGCATGCAACAGCATCACGAAGTTGAGCATCTTCTTCCCCAGTCCATTCACTATTTATAATCGAAGGATTTAAGCTCCTTTGAAATCGTGCCAAGCATTGAAATGGAAGCCTGTTTGTGGCCAATGATACAGCAATGTCAAACCAGTTCCTGATACCCTTCTCTTGGACAATAATCAAAAGAGATTTATCCTCTTCACAAGTCCATGGGCCATGGTTGGTCAAAGGATCTTCCCAATTTAACCACCTATGGTTGCAAACATTAAAAGAATTAGTCAAGTATATGTATCAGAATCCATCCATTCACACAAATGTTATTCTATGGCCTACATTAGATTCAAGAAAGGAGTGTCACAGACATCTGTGATGACAATCATCACAGACATGTTAAGCACCACCGTTTTAAAAATCAGTTCATGTACAGTCCCACCTGCATGATCTATGTTGATCTTGAACCCTTATGGAAAACCAAATAGGATAAACTGTCTGTGATTGTGATCGTCATAGATGTCTGCAACGCCCAGGAAGAATTTCTTCATAGAAAGGCAGTAAACACGAAACAATAGTCAAAGAACTGTGTTGAATATACAAATAATATAACACTGATAATGAAGCATCTGAAAACACATCAAATGTGCACAACAAGAGACAAGTTGATCCTCTCTACAGGTATGATATGGGATTGATGAACACCTTTAATACCTAAACCTAATTTACCAAACAGGTTTGGAATATTCATATACACATCATCCTAAGCAGGATCCTAATTCAATTTAATATGAACCTTACGTCTAGTTATGATCTCCTCCACCCAAATAAAAAGTGAACTGGCATACATGGCGAATAAATCACAGAACTATCTTAATATTTTCTTTCACCAACTTCAAACTCTATGTTAGCGTCTGTCATCTATTAAATATATAAAATATTCTTACAAAATGTTCAGACCACGGTATCTAAATAACAGGGGAGAAGTGGTTCTGATGATCATAAGACAAGATATGATATAAAGCATGAGCATGGTGCAATAATAAAAACATGAAGCACAAAGCTTTATAATCAATAACTATCTTTGCTCGCATAGAAAAACAGAATTCACCAATTAAGAAATACATACCTTGATTCACATTCAGCACCAGTACGGCCAGTGGCATACATAGAAGCCAATCGATCCCAATTAACTTTAGGTAAAAATTCTCTAATCCTCGCTGGTGTGATTTCAAGACCTTTAACTGATTCAATAAGGTTATCCATGTCATTTGCATCTCCAGGTAAACACTCTGAACTGTGTGAAGTAAATACATTGAAGAATAAAATCAGTACTCAATACTGGAAAGGGTTGCAATGACAAAGGTCCAAATGGTACATTTAACAAAAAA
>Ga0228710_1007749_pt1 | contig 15735 bp, 10 predicted proteins | sample MedpolnodulmetaG_FD_177995 | JGI IMG/M metagenome (GOLD analysis project Ga0228710, IMG submission 177995) | Root nodule microbial communities from Medicago polymorpha collected in Santa Monica, California, United States - pink nodules | ecosystem: Host-associated > Plants > Roots > Nodule... | reverse complement strand
GAGTACTTGTAATTTGAGATTACATTGTTAGTGAAATCTCCTTGGAAGTGCAAGGGGGACAGGACTACTTCCGGTTTGTGGAAGGAACCTGTATAATTGCTTTGTGTCTTTCTTCTCTCTCTCTCTCTTACTCTGTTTTTATCCGCTGCACATTTAGTCTCTGATCACTACTTCAGAAGCTGATTGTTATCTGCTTCTGAACTGTGACATCAGTAGGAGAAACGAAGAAAAAGCTAACACAATTCAACCCCCCCTTCTTGTGTTTTTCTCACCTTCAACCGGATATCAAACTTCAAACATATGAAAGATATTGGCCCAAGTTCGAGATTGAGAATAATATGAGCCCAACTGATGATCCAAACCCAATATTGTGAGTGTTAAAACCATTTTTATGGCAAAATACATGTTCATGATGCATGTAATACAATTGTATTCACATCTAATTCCAGGTGCAAAGGAAAAATCTGCATGCATTGACAAGTTGCGATGTATGAAATACAAGTTGCATACTTGGTGTATTGCATGAAAGACAAATGACTTGTTGCATGTAAGAAACCATGGTTTGCCTCTCATATAAATACCAAGCTCATTTGCACCATTTTATTCAACCCATCTAGTAGTAACACAACAACAAAAACTAGATCTTGTTTTTTCGGAGAAGAACTAGAACTTGGTTAGAGTGAGAGAAAAAAAATACAGAGATGAAATATAGTTTCTCATGTGAGGTTTCTCCTGTTGTTAATATTCTTCTATTTCAAAACATATAATAATTTGTCTCTCCTTGTATTTTGTGAGAGGTCATGTAATTTTTCTCACTCAGTGAAAATTCTCTACCAGCCTCGTAGTTTTTCCCCTTATTTATTGAGGGGTTTCTATGTAAATATTGTGTATTCAATTCCTCTTTTTCTCATCTATTATTTTAGTTATGTGAATATACTCTGTTACTCTGATACCCAGCAATGGTATCAGAGCCATTGATTCGTGGTTTTGTTGCAATAAACTGGTAAGGTGTCATATTCATGAGAAAAATCTTAGTATGCTTTGTGGTTGTAGCATAGTTTGATCTTCCATATCATAAAATAACTCTTATTATTCTAGTCTAGTTGAGGAAAAAAAATATTTGGTGCAAAACCATGGCAATGAAATTTGAGATAGAGAAGTTCAATGGGAGAAATTTTTTCCTTGTGGAGATTGAAGATAAGGACAATTTTAAGAAAAGAAAATTGCCTAGACGTGATAGAATGCAAACCTATGGATGCGACTGATGAAAAGTGAAAAGAAAATTGATGACAATGTTGTTGCCAATTTGCACCTTTCACTAGTGGATTCAATTTTGTCAAGAATTACTAAAGAAAAAAAAAGGACAACAAATGAGATATGAGACACTCTAGTAAAATTGAACGAGGTGAAATCACTTCACAACTGAATATTCTTAAAAATAAGGATCTACACTCTTCAAATGAGTAAATCAATGACAACAACATATCACATCAACACCCTATATATGTTATTTTTCCAACTTACAACTTCAAATTTCAGAATAGTGGAAAGTGAGCGAGTTAAACTTATACTTTAGTTTTTATCAGATTCGTATGATCAACACATCATCAACATGATAGATGATGATGTGGTTGATACCATTCATTTTGATGATGTAGTTGATGCAAATCTTGAAGATGAATCCAAATGCACGAATAAGTAAGAAAGGTTAGAGAGTTCAAAGCAAGTGGACTTTGGTGATGACAAGAGGTGGATCAACAAAATGAGGTTGCAGTGGGAGTCAAACTGACAGTAGGTCAAAATCTCGAAGAAGGAAGAATCTCAAATGATAAAATTGTGACATGAAAGGACATTTAAAGGAGTGGTGGAATACTATTAAGGATGGAGAAAAGACTTCTGAAATTTCAACACCTCAAGAATGCATTGGAAACACCTTAGATGATAGTGAAATCTTGTATAGCGAAGCAACAACTAGTTCTAAAGGCAGAAGACGTCTCAATGATATTTGGATAATGGATTCAGGTGCAACATGGCAATTGGCACATGAATCCACATCAAAATTGATTTTTCTCTTCTTAGCCTATCTCATAAGGAATTGTGTACACATAAAATGACTATGCCATAGAAATTATTGGAGTCGTCACTATCATATTAAAGATGCATGATGATATTGTTTGCAAAATACATGGGGTAAGTAATGTAAATGGGTTCAAGAAGAATTTATTCTCCTTAGGGAAATTGGGTGACCTCAAGTGCAAGATCCACAATAAAAATAGAATCTTGAAACGGGTGAAAGGCAATCTTGTGGTGACGAAAGCAGAAAATATCATAAGTAGTTTATACATGATTTCAAGAGGTAAATTTCATAATATTCTCCAACAAGAAACTTCTTCACCAGAATCTACTCCAACAAGAGTAAGATCATTGGTGGATATATATACACACACACGAAACTTGCAACATGGCCAAACACAAGCCTGCAAAGTATGAAGTGGCGTCAAAACCTGAATTGTGTGCCAAAGGCAATGGAGGAAAAAAACTAACACTAAGAATTTTTTTGATGGGCATAATAAAGATCTTCGAGCATGGTACACAAGAATTGATTGGCATTCCATCAATCAATGATTCAAGTAGAGTAAGATTTGAGCTACTACGAACTATGCTTGGAGTTACCGAAATTTGCATCAAGATGAGTGTTGAAAAATACTACAGATTTCTAGTCTAGATTATTCCAGTAAACCTACACCTAGTAGATATTTCTAAAATAATGTAAAATACATTAGTGTAGAAACTTCTTCCTAGAACTCTCTAGAAAACTTATAGCCAACATGTCAAGCCTATAAATAGGCCACTTGCTATCCATTTTAGAGCAAGCCACAAGCTAGCTATCTTCTAACACTACAAAGTGTACTACGTTTATTCAAGTTAATCTAATTCAAATTCTCCACAAATTCCATTTTTACTACTTCAACTATTTTTACTAAACTAATCCTTACGAATACTATCCATTTCTAAAATACTAACAGGATGCATAAGCATTGTTTCATTTTACAACATTTGGTATGATTGAGTTAAAAAAAAGTGTATGATCAAAATTTCACATGATTTTGTCACAGTAAAATGGTGTCTATCCATTTCTTTTTAAATATTAAATAAAAGGATCCTATTAAACATCGTGAATATCTATAAAAAAGTGAGAAAAAGATTAAAAATGCATAAATTAAAATAAATGACAGGTCACATGAAATTTCAACATTTGAGTGAATTTTGCTTTAAGTTTGACTCTTACTACAATCAATTAAACTGGCTATAATATATGGAAGGGGACAATTCTTGATAGCTCAAAATCCTTCTATATACATATTTTGTATGCACACCTTCATTTTAATAACAAAGAAAAGACACAAACATATTTATATTGTCAACAGATATTGAAATTCATAGTCATAGGGTATCTTTTCAACAATTGTTGATGCCTTGACATTACCACCATGACCCCTAAAGCATTCAACCATTGATTTCCTTAGAGTCCCTGAAGTAGGTAACTGGTTGCACACCCATTCCACAAGTAAATCAATATCCACAGCAAAATCAAGCATGTTTCTTAGGAGAAGTTCTGGAAACCCTATCCTTTTGTTGCTAGTTGCCAGAATTGAAGCTTGAAGATAGTCTAGCTTTGATTTCTCTAATTCAGCTGTCACACCATCGCCTGTGTATATCCTCACCTGAACACAATGCATATTGATTATACATTTTCTTACACCTTTGTACAATTTTGTCCTTAAAAAAATTTGAGGCTAAAAATAAATTGTATACACAAAAACTACAAAATACTAGCTTCAAATTAAAATCAATTCTAGAAACAAAATCAATTATATTTATGTTTGAAGAAGTCAAAAATCGCGGTGACAACTCATCGATCAAAAGCTCGTGTTTATAGCTTTGAGATCACATTGAAATGGTATTAAGACGCCATGTGAGAATGGTAAAACAGATTGTAGAACCAAACATACTTTATATTTGAGAACATTTAAACATATCAAATTCAATTCTATAGAATCAATTTTCTCTCACTCAAAAGTGAAACCAAACATACAGTTATAGTTTGGTCTTTAAATGTTGTGCAAATCGATTCATAACATTTAGCATTTTTCATAAACAAAAAATATATATAAATGGAAATGCTACTATAGTCTATAAGGAGCAATGTGAATAAGCAAATTGTGGTATAATGTGTTTGTGGAAAATTGCTCTTCTCCCTTTTAAGATTGGTCATTCCCTTAATTCAGCGTGAGTTAACTCATGCTCGACATTTTTCAGTGAAAGTTAACTCACACAGACACTTTTAAGATCGGTTGAATCGACTTAAAAAGTGATCTTAAAAAATGATTGAACCGATCTTTAAAGTGTAACTCATGTTGAATTAGGAGAATGAGCGAAAAACACGAAAGGATGAAGAGCAATTTTCATGTTTGTGTGTGTGAGGAGCTGGACTTACAGCTGGAGAAGAACGAGTTCCACTGCAGAGAGCAAATGTAACATTTGGATCCACAAACTCAAGCCCATAAAGTTCACGTACAGCTGATTCTTTCTCTTCCCACTCCCCCTTCCTTTGTGCCTAAAGCATGCCACATTGTTTTACAGATTTAATTAACAAAAAAAAAAATTATGGATGGCTAATGATTTTAATTGTTTCTGCATTTAAATAAAAATAAGTAAAAAATGGCTTTACCTCTTTCATATTAGAAGCATCTCTTTTCCTTAAAATAAAATGCTCTATTGCTTGAGCATTTATTATGTTGCCTCCTATGTTGAGGGTTGCCTACACAATAGCAATTCAATTAAACATTAAAAGGCCATTCTGTTTTATGATTTTTCTAAGGAATTTTTTTTTTAATTGAAATAAGTATAAAATTTTTTAATTAAAGGTTTTGTTTATTTTTATAATATTATTTGTTTCTTCTGTAAGTTAGAAAATTAAATTCCAAATTTACCAAATAAAGAAAATTAAATTCTAAAAGACATAAAAATTTATACCTTAAAAGTGTTTGTTTTATAAGCAACCTCCCTCTTAAAATAATTTCTGGTAATAATATAAAATTTAACCAAACATCCTTTTTTTTTTAGAAGTACTTAGAAATAAAACTTAATCCTTATATTAAAAAAGATGTTATTTCACTACCAAAAAAAAAAAAAAATTATTTCGAAGAATAAATAATCTAGAAAACTTGAAACAAACGCTCCTTAAACTTATTTCTATGCTATGACATCTGTTTTCTTCTTTTGAGCTATGACACTTGTCATTTTATCATGGAAAATACAATCAGTACAGGTAACATCTATAAGATTTTTAAGGTACCTTGTTAATCAATGCAATTAACTTTTCTGAGGTGGATGGCACACCATATTGAATGAATCCCTATAACAAAAAAAATACATTAACCATGGTGTTGATCCATGACCATGTCCTATAATTCTTTCTTATTCATCCAATTGGTTATAATATTGAAATTTTAAATGTAGATTTGTACAAGAAATATCTACCATACATGCATGATACAAGCATTGTACAAGTTGATCCAAAATGCTAATTTCTGTTGATTTGTAAGGCCTTTCAAATCAACTGTCTGAAGATTGCTCATCAAAATCCTGTAATAGAAATTTAGTGAAATCTTGTCAAAAAAAATATCCTGTAAACCATAAGAAACGTATTAAAATCTAGTGAAACCTGCAAATTTCTCAACATTTGGTCTTGTCAATAGAAATTTAGAATTGTAATATGTATGAAGGTTTTAAATAAAGGTCTGCGACCACAATCTAGGCCGCTACATAATAGTTTTTTATACTGTTGAAACTACAACACGACGACAATTTAGGTTGCATCGGTCATATTTGACCGCAATTTTCTGCAATATCAAATATCGCACTGCGGCCACTATTTAAATTCGTGATATGTACATTATTCATGTCATACCTTAACTTTCTTAGTAATGGGATAGACGAAGGGCTTGATATAAACTTTGGATCCATAGAACTTGAAGTGAACATAACCAGATTCTTGTAAGGACCAATATCCCTAGGAATGGACTCTTCTGAATCAAAGATACCATATGGATCTTGCTGCCTTGATTCCTTGTGCAACATAAGACTTGGTTTTTGAGTCGATCCCAAATCGACCCGGAAGCTTCTTGAGCTTAAAGAAGAATGCAATGATCTTGAAACAGGTCCTGATTTCTCCAATTCCATTGCTCTTGATGTTCTAATTAGTCTTACATATATGAAATTCAAACACTTCATGATGCTTTCAGATAGCTTGTTTGGTTGCCACTTTAGGTCATTCTCTTCTGATAGAAGTGGATCAAGTAGTGACCTAGTTGGAAGATCTAAGTACATGTCTAGATTACGTTCCCTCAGCTGAAAATAGTACAGTGATTGGTTGCAAATATTAGGTCCCAAATATTCGTTTTGTTACAATCACTTAAAATCAAGTCACTAAGTCATCGAGTCGTCCAATTTTTAAATTCAATAGTCTATGTGACACTCAAGTCTAAGTTGCGACTAATTTTGGTCAGCCTAGCAGCACAATCCACATAGGGTATAGACATTATGAATTGGACGACTCAATGATAAAGAAACATAATTATAATAAGATGGATGCTCAGGGACATAGTTCGCGCAGCTAAAAATCAAAGGTCAAAATTGCACAATTATGATATATAGGGACTAAAATTTCAAAGAGAACTAATTTTCATTTTGATTAAGTAAAAGAAACATACATACATGAATGAATTGGGAAATTCGGCCTGCATACCTTAGGTGATGGATGGCGCGGGTCTCGCATAGGCGAGGGAGGCTTCACTGCTCCATTTTTCCTAGTAACTCTTTCATGAAATTTAACATCTTCCTGAAAACTATTTTCTTTATGTTCAACAGAATTTTTAGAAAATCCTGTTTTTTCATTAAGACTGAAGTCATTGAGATTATAATCACCCTTGATAGCTTTACTAATGAAATGCAATGCCTTTGTTTCAAATGCCATCCTTTCATGAACATTACTACTGCTTCTTTGAACAGAACTAGGATTTGTAATTGTTGAAGTTGGTAAATGATTGTTAGAATTGCTCATCAAATTCCCTTGGTTCCATATTTTTGACTTAGATTCCTTGGTGACTTCTTGTTCATGTTTCAAACCAGTTTGAAGAGTGCTAATTTGGGATTCAAGTTTTGCTATCTCATTCTCAACCATGACTAGCTCTGCTAACAATTCTCTCATCTGCACAAATTGCATAACAAAAAACCAAATTTTACTTCAAGCAATCTTTTTTTTTGGTAAATAGACGAAATGACAAAACCATTATAAACTTACACACACAAGTGGAGGTGCCAGGGTTTGAACCCCGATCATGACGCCCAACCTAACAATATCAGCTTTTGTGCCAATTGAACTAGGACTTGTGGACAAACAAATCCTAGTTTATTACAAGAGTGTCACCACTTTTATAATTGTACTTTTACCAGCTATGGTTTGAAGGATCTAACTCCTAAGTGATGATGAAATTTTGAAACTCCATGTTGGGGTGATTCTAAAAGTCTTACATGCATGTATGGTACATATGCTATATAAATTAAACCCATATCCCTATAACATTATATTACCTTGCCAATATGAAGTTTTGAATAAAAAGTGACTAACACTAAAATATTTAGCTAGGGATAAAGTAAAGGAAAAAGATATATGAGGTGAACATTGTATTACCTTAGAAGGAAGAAAATTGGGAATAGATATAGCTGAACCGTTTGGCCTACTATTCACAATATCCAATATTTCATGAACCTTTTCTTCTTGGTCCAACAACCTTTGAAGCATAGTGACCTGTTTATTACATTAACAAGTCATATAATTTTCTGAAGTTCTCTAAAGTTGAGTCTTAATGCTATATGCCATTGAATTTTTGGCATATAGCATAACTCCCCTATATATTTATAGGAATAACTAGATAGATGATTCGTACGCCGCACGGGTCTGTTAGCTGAAATATATTTGTCAATAGTAATGTTACAAATTCATATAAACGGTAGTGTTCTTAAAAAGGAGACCCAAGTTGCTAATACTTGAAAACATATTTGTTGATAATCTACTCGACATAAATTTAATAATAATGCATGGTCAAAATATAGCAATGTCAATTTAATTAAAATGCAACGCTAAAAAAAGCTGAAGTCTGCTAATGACATAAGTGATATTTTTTAGATTACAAATTATCAAAAACTTCCTCACAAATTACTTGCAAAAATTTTTTTAGTCAAAAGTTGAGTCTTAATGCTATATGCCATTGAATTTTTGGCATATAACATAACTCCCCTATATATTTATAGGAATAATATATAAGTTTTCCTATTTAATGATATATGCCATTGAGGGGCATGGTTCTCATTCACTATTATTGTCCTCTCCCTTGGCAAAAATAGCTAACTTATAGTTCCAAAGTTTGGACTAATTAGTATAGCTATACATTGATATGATCATGAACTCAGTCATAGCTTTTTGGAAAGGATAGTGACACTTTTTATTACCATCTTAATACATTACTATAAAAGATACTTCATCATATTTAGTAACTCTTGAAGTAACATCATATTTAGTAGCTCATTATAAATATTGCATTTCAATAAATGAACTTGTTGATGGTTGTCATATTATATTAATTATCAAACACACAAAATTTTAGATAAATCAAAATTTGTAGTTATGTAACATAACCATCAACATTTACTAATATTTTTAAAAACTTATCATACGTTCATTTGAAATTATTTAGTAAAGTATCAAATAGTTTTAAAATTTCATGCAAATTTTTGAAACTAATCTACTTAACTAAAAATTTTGAATTGATGGTTAGATTGGTGAAATTAAACTTATGAAGTAATTAATTATTAAATTTTTCCATAAAATATATATATATATATGAATCCAAATACCTCTTTTTCAAGTTCTTCTTTCTTTTGCAACCCGTTAATTTTCTTTTTCCTCTGCAAACAAAAAGAAAAGGACAAGGGAAAAAGTACTTTAGAAAAGAGAACTTATTAGTAGAGAGAAATTGTAGAGGTTTCAACAACAACAATATTGCAATCCTGGGTAGAACAATTCTTGACCACGTTAACGTAAAAAAAATAAAAATATTGAAATCACAATTACCGGCATGCCTATTGCGTACCACATTTTTTACCGCAATGTTAATTAAGTGTCATATTGTAACCAAAAACTACAACCGCAATTTAAAACCATGATGCATAATAGTGTACTACGAGTACCTTCTCACAAACATGGTAAAATGTAACAATAAAATGACAAATTGATACATAATTATAGATGTTAACTAAATTAAGAATGACAATATAGTACTTACAATATCAATATGAGAAGGAGAGATAAGTGATGATAAATGATCTAGTTGAGTATGATCCATGGAAGAACCAAACATGAAGCGCTTAGAATTAGAAACAATGTTAAAACAACATGGGGGGCTAAGAAGTTCTTCATCATCTTCATAATGTTGGTTAGAAGATGATGACACAAGCTTGGTGCCAAAGAAAGAGAAGTTATGTGTTGAAGTTGAGAGGGACTTTTGAGGAATATTAATATTGAAAATTTGTTGATGAAGTTGGTTTTGATTGTATTGAGATAAAAACCGTCTTTGTTGTGGTTGTGAGTGCTGGTAGGAGTGGGACATCATGTATCTCACAGAAGTGAGGGTGGTCTTTTTCAGTTTTTGGTCTTTTGGAGTAGCTTGCAATCTTGGTTTTGTTTTGTGTGGTTATATATATATATATATATATGTTCTAAGTTCTAAGTTTCTTTTTAATTTTTTTTTTGAGCAAAGTTTCTTTTTAATTAATTACATAACTTTAAGTAAAGTGCATGCATAGCATTTTTTTTAATTGGTTTTAATTTTTGTTTGGTTGGATCATAATGTAAAGGTCGGCAACAATTTACAAACAGATTAACAAGTAACGTACGAGTTATTATCAAATGAAAGTGAAAGTATATGAATGATAGAGACGCAAGTGAAACTACTAAAAAAAGAGACGCAAATGAAAATAATGCATACATGAATGATAAAAGTCTCAAAATATGAGTTTCCTATTTGATGGAAATCTAACGTCTATGTGTACTTTAACATGGATAAAATGTGATATGGCGTCAAGAAAGAAATAACACATGAGCATTTTGGATCAAGTGAGTTTGTATTAGGGGTGACAAAATGAATCAATTTGATAGATTTCAATTGAATTCCGGTGGATGGATCAAAACAATCTATCAATCCTTTTACAATACCCTTTAAGAAAAGCAAGTAATCTCATCAAAAGAAAAGAAAAGCAAGTAATTTCATTGAGTAATATAAAAAGTAACCGTATTATCTAAAATACCCTCGTGAGGACTTGTTCCATAAATGTTAAAAGAGTAACTTGAAAATAAAATTTAATTTAATTAAAGGGTACTTTAAGAATGTTAGCTTAAATGTGATAGCCTTTGTTGAATTTTTTTTGTATTTAAAACCACAAAACATGATTTATTTTATTGCTTATATTCAAGACCGGCGAGAACAATTTATTCTATAATATTTATTCAAGAGTGGTTATAATGTATGAAGTTAAAGCAAACTCAAGAAGAAAGAAAACACCACATTGTGTTTACGATTGGTTCATTAAAGTAATGCACAAAGTATGTCTAATACCACTACCTCACATTATTTGGTGTTCACCGTTTGATGACACCTGATAAACACAAAATAGATTTGATACTTGAAGTTCTTGCCATACGTCATTAGAGCAACTCTTGCATTGACAAAACACTAAATAAAATCTCTTTGGGCACACAAACACAAATGATAAAAATTAATAGAGAAATAATATTAAGTGACGTGACTAAATTATTTCTCTTTTAATTTATTTCAAGTGTGAGTGTGTGCCCAAATATTTTGATTTAAGGTTGTGTCCAACTTAGTATTTCTAAAGTCATGAAGCATAAAATGGATTAGGTACCTAAAGTTGTCACTAGTGGTACCATCCTATCATGTAGCAATTGTGAGCAGTCTCACATCGTTTAAAAAAGTGGTTTGAACACTTTGTAAGTGAGAGGACTCATAAACTCATTGTTTTAAGGCTTTGAGTAAAAATGTGGTGTCTCTCTCACTTGTGTAGTTGCTCTAAGTTGAATGTAGTGGACAATCCCCCGGGCCCCCCTCGTAACCTAATAGTGGCATCAGAGTCGAGGTTCGACGTAGAGTTTGATCAGGCTTCATGTGTCGAAAGTCCTCCTGGCAATTGTGGAACAGTGTGTTTCGTTGGCGCCTATGACAACGACGGTGCAAGAAAGTGTGTGTGGATGAAAGAACTTCCGCTTGAGGGGTGAGCATGATGAACTGATGGACTCACACTTGAAGGGAAGATCGTTGTCTAGCAAGTGCGAGTAAAGAAGCCACACATCACTTAGAAAAGTGCAGGTTGAGAACTTTATATGTGAGAGGACCCATAAACCAATTGTCTTAAGGTCTTGGGTAAAAGTGAGGTGTCTCTCTCACTTGTAGTGTGTGTGGGTGAATGAACTTCCGCTTGAGGGGTGAGCATGATAAATTGATGAACTCACGTTTGAAGAGAAGTTCGTTGTCTAGCAAGTGTGAGTAAAGAAGCCCCACGTTGCCTAGAAAAGTGGAGGCTGAAAACTTTATAATTGAGAGACCCATGAACCAATTGCCTTAAGATTTTGGGTAAAAGTGTTGTGTCTCTCTCACTTGCCGTTGTTCTGAGTCCAATGTGATGGACGATCCTGTGGGCTCTCTCATGACCCAACACATCTAAAAAGAGAAACATGTGAAAAATTTAAATAGAGTAAGTTTAAATTATGAGGGATCACATTTTTTGGATAGAAATTACAGTTGAGAGGATCTATTTCCACTCCTCGCTTACATTCTTGGTATGTACGGTTATACATCTCATTTTTATTTTACGGCTAGAGAAGTAGCTTCATTTTAGCAAAATAACAAAACAAGAACTTCACTTATATATGAGGCCAGTGCCAATGCTCCCTTATTGTGGGGTTTACTCTCCCATCCCATTTGGACCATGCTATGCTGACTCTGCATGCATTGGCTTCAACATGTTGAAGGCAATGAGGCAAACCTTGCCAAAGCGATCATAGTCACACTGATCTATCCTTTTGTTTACAAGATTGATAACATTATTATTAATTAGCTGATCAAACTTATGTTCAATTTGGTTCGATTAATCGAAAGGGTCTGGTTTCTGATGTATTGAACTCATCCCTCGATCTGAGTTTTTATGCGTTGTTTGTTCGAAAGAGCATTTTATGTCTGGTGTCGATTCAGGGGGTTGTTGGCACTTGGATTGGTTACCGTGTTGACGGCCAATCCATTCGCTAAACTTAAACTCTAACTGTTCTATGCAGATGTCCACTTTTCACGCTTTTTTTGTAACTTGGTTTCGCGCCCGTACGCAGGTTCCCTGGGTTGCGTCAGTAATTAGTGTATTTTTGTTAGGATAGATTAAAGTTGTACCACTTGGACAGATTTATCACGATGTATCCCCGTTTGGGTTATTCCTGGGTCAGTCCCGTACCCCCAATCTTTGTCTCTGTTTGTTTTCATTTATTATATTTTCTATTTGGCTTTAAAAAAAAATTATGCACATAAAATTATGCTTCAAGCATTTTATAAAGTAAATTAAAAAATAAAATAAAAAATCTATCCAAGTACAATTATCATGTGATGAGAAATAAATACATCGATCTGTACATCATTCATTCATGTTAACTGTAAAAATTAATATCATCTTCTCTCTCAGCTGATTATTGTGAAGATTGGCCAATTAATGGTCTATCCCTGGCCCCGGGTCTAGTAATGGATATTTTTTCAAGTACATTTATATACGTAAAATAGAACCCATAGGTTGTTATTATTATAAAGGTTGTGTTAATGTTAACATGTTTCTGGAGAACCTATTTCCAGTTTTGATGCAACAACTCAATTAAGTAGTGTTATTAAATGAATACTAATGCTCTTTTTAGCTGGAATTTTTATCCATCTTTTTAGGTAAAATTATATTTTCAATCTTTAAAATTTGATTGTTTTTACGGTTGGTCGTTTACAATTTTTTTCTTTTCCGAATTAGTCATTCATGTTACATTTTGTTTCTACTATTGGTCCTAGATCTATCTCACCTTAAATGACGGCCCGTAAAATTGGAAGCATCTTTTTATTAAGTTCAGTGTTTACGGCTGCAAGAATATGTCCTTGTTGTGTAGTAAGTGTGAGTTAGAAGTCACACATTGTTTAGAAAAGTGGAGGTTGAACATTTTTTAAGTGAAGAACCCATTAACCTAACTAATGCTTTAAAATTTTGAGCTAAAGTTTGGCTTCCTGCCCACTCGTGTGATTGCTCTGATTAGAGAACATAGGCGTGATGTTGAGAGAAAGAAGGAGATGATCGCGATAAAGCACAAAGCTTGATATGGTGTCAAGCAAAAAAGATGAAACCTGAGTCGAAAATGTGACACCGTGCATAACTGTTTTCCTTCCTCTATCCCAAGTTATCCACCATAACTAGAAGGAATTGTGTCGAAAAACAGTGAAAACAGAGAGCCACAAGCTTGAAGAAGCTCCTCTGTCGGGATCAAATTTGATGATAGACTCGTCATGTAACTCGAAAAACCGAAGCGAATTGTTGAAGGCAGAAACGAGTTGCTCATCCTGCTTTCCGACGAACAACCACGAGGTGAAAGACCTCAATGCAGCGACACTGTAAACAGAGCTCCACAATCTCACCAAAATCAATGGAGTTGTGATTCTTCACTGCAGATTCAACCTTCAGTTTCTTCTCCTCTTATGAAACGGTAAACTCATAATCATCACCATCGACGACGTTGTATAAGATTCAAGGAGAACACAAAAAATCTCACCGATCTCGATGGAGATTCCATCAAATTCTTGTATGATTGAATGATTTGAAACTGGAATGATTGGAGAATCAAACCTGCCAAAAACGATGCGATCGTGAGATGATGAAGTTTCCAGAATCGCAGAAGAGGAAGCTGGATCAATAGATTCATCATCTTCATCCATGTTTGAATAGAAAGCGAAAGCATCATCTTCCTCTCTAGGGTATTGCTCTGATACCATGTTATGAATCATGGAATCATAGGGAGAAAGATCATAGATGTAAGCAAGATAGCAAACATAAGAGTACTAATGTGGGATATACTCATAGAAACTCATTGTAGAAATGAATATATTGATAAAAGATGAATAATGGATACAATAGAGTAAGAAATTTATAGGAGTAACTTTGAGTAACTAACCCCCTAATTAACTAACCAACCTACTAACTCTAGTTAACCGATCAACTAGCTATAGTTGATTATTCATACTATAATACTCAGGAGACAACATCAGTCCCTCCACCTCACTGTTGTTTTATGATACAAGAATACCTTTAATTGCTTCATCATGAGATGAGTCTGGAGATCAATGAATCAACCAAACCTTTCACTCCAACAGAAGAAACAACTAATAAGTGAAAGGTTCGAATAAGTGAAAGAAATGGGGTTCGAATCTCGATTGCGACGCTTAGTCTATCGGTTTTGACATATTTGTCACTTGAGCTATAACTTATGGACATCTATAATAAAGTTTAAATTTTGTATCTCTTTTATATATTATTATTAAATTTTCTACCAAAAAGAATATATTATTATTAAATTCATTTTTATTCTTTAAAATTTTATTTAAAAGTTATTTTCATTTCATTTTTATACTGTATAAAAAATTAAATGTAACAATAAGATATATTCAACACATATATGAAAATTAAACGTAAAAACACTTCTTCTTTCACTTAAAAAGTATCAACGCGAGAAAATCATTGTTCTTTCCTTATTTTTAGATACAAAGTCTGAACTTGTTAGTTGTGGATAGCTTCAAGTCCCAGAATAGTGATGCTACTGAGTTTGGGAATATCATTAATAATTGTAAAACTCTCTTTAGTAATTTTTATGAAAACTCAAGTGTTGAGTTTGTGCGGAGACAAGCAAACGAGGTCGCTCATAATTTAGCTAAGGCGGCCTTGTTGGCAGCTAATCCCCAATTGCTGGTACATTGTATTGTACATATCTTGATAAATGAAATGCAATAAGTTTATTCCTCTAAAAAAAAACATAACTATTTCATTTAAATAATAATCATAATTTTTTTAAGCCTAACCATAATAAATTATAAAAGGTAAAAATGAAAAAAAAAATGATATGCTATAAAATCAAATACAAATTGAAATAACATTTAAAAAAGGTTAAATAAGTTTTTGGTCCCTATAAATATTGTGAATTTTGATTTTAGTCCCTAAAAAATTAAACTGAATGTTTTCATCCTCACAAAAATTTTTATTTTGTTTTTGGTCCCTAATGAATATAATTTTGACATGTTTTTGAATTTTTTTGAACACAATAAGAATATACAAAGGTTGAACATAATAAACGAACATAATATAGATACAATTTGAACATAAAAGAGATATAATCTTGATATTTACATGAACAAAGATTGGGCTTTAAGGACAAAAAACAAAATAAACTTTTTTATGAGGATGAAAACATTTAGTTTAATTTTTTAGGGACGAAAATCAAAATTCGCTATATTTATAGGGACGGAAAACTTATTTAACCCT
>Ga0228710_1007745_pt1 | contig 15742 bp, 11 predicted proteins | sample MedpolnodulmetaG_FD_177995 | JGI IMG/M metagenome (GOLD analysis project Ga0228710, IMG submission 177995) | Root nodule microbial communities from Medicago polymorpha collected in Santa Monica, California, United States - pink nodules | ecosystem: Host-associated > Plants > Roots > Nodule... | reverse complement strand
GTGTTGGAAATTCCGCCTTAATTGCGGTCCGCCCCTAGTCGCCTAAATTGCAATCTTTGGTTAGCCTTAATTGCAGCCTCCAACACCTTCATTGTGTTGGCTTTGAGGGGATGGATTTAGTCCCACATCGGATAGCACTCTTGAAGAGAGTTTATAAAGAGGAGGCACTCCTCACCTTACAAGCCGGTTTTGTAAGGTTGAGTTAGGCCCCAAATTTCAACAGAAAGGCCTATTAGCAGAGGCTAGGACAACAATTTGGTTCCTTGTGTGCAGAATTTGTCCCTGGTTGATTTGCTTTGTGGATCATCCAATCAGGAGAAAATTTTATGACAAGAATGGAGCTTTGTGGTGGAAAATTGATGCAATTTGTTTCTATGATCTTAATAGGAGTAAGAGTGTATATATGTAGTAAAGATTTTTTATTATGTTTGGCCCTGTAACATATCTTCGCAACTATTGTAATTTGTATCTTGTAAACTTACAAAGCCTTTACCTATTTGTTGAAATACTTCAGAAAATCAATTATAAAGTTGGTAAATTTTGTTTGAGCTGTGATTGTCCTCTTCCACAATTGATTATGTTTTTGAACTGGTTGCCTTTGTTCATGAGTGTATATATGTAGTAAAGCTTTTGATTGAAAAAAAGAAGAGAAAAAATACAGCATGTTGTCAAATGTTTAGTACATGTTGATGAGAAAAGATAACAATAGAACAAGTCACAATATAGAATATTCTGTCAAAAAATAGACGTAAGCAAATGAGAACGTTTTGTTAGCATGTGTTTTGTTTGTGGAAGCTGTAAATCTCGGTTATGCTCCTTCACAAACTCATGGATTACATACTTTCCATTCTTTGGACTAAGTGCAATGCTTTCTTTGCAATCAGTTCTTGTTTCAGCTCTAATTCTTAACAAAATAAGATCTCTTGTCCGGCATCCGATGACCCTCCTTGCAACAAACAAACTTGCATGATCTAATGGAGTTGTCTTTCTTTCTTTTGTTGAAATAATCCTTTCTAACTCCAAAGACAGTTTTTTTTTACCATACTCAACCCAAAATTGCCAAGCTTCATCTACACTGTTAAACTCCATGCCAACACTAGGTATTGTAGTGGTTATCATTGCTAGGAAAAACCTATTTATTTTCAACACAAAAAGAGAGCAAGTCAAGATCATAGCTTATTTGAAAATTACAATACACACATATTATGCACCTATACAACCTATAGGTTTAATCAATTTCTCAATTTCAAGAATCACTGTTTTTTGACACAACAAAAACAAAAAGGAATTACCATTTGATCAAATAAAAGAGTACACACATTCATTCCTTCGTTTGAAAAACATATATTATATAAATATAGATCAATAGTTTTATTAAAGATTACAGTGCTCATATACCTCTTTTTGATCAATTTCACAGTTCTACGCATCGATCTTCAAGCAGTGGAGATATTCCAACAATGTGTAGTTTGGGGAAATTGGCCGACCCAGAAAATTAGGAATACATTATAGAGGAAGTTATGACCAGAAAATTGAGGACGTTTGATTCATGATGCGGTAAAGATGAGGTGACAGCAGTTTTAATTTGACAGCCGTGAATCAAAATCCATAAAAAAAGGTTAGACATTTACATGTCAAGGACTCAACAACACTAAATTAATGTTTTCAGTTTCAGTGTGTGTACATGCACTTACATACATACATACATGTCTAAGTCTAACTTAATTCAATATTTACATGAATGTCAAGTAACTAATAATCTCTCATCCATCAAGAAACTCCATGCTCACCTACTCACAAAAGGCACTCTCTTCATTCTCCATGATCTTCACACCCAACTCATTTCCACATACACCTCATTCTTTCCAAACAACAATCTTCAAACACTTACTAATACTTTCTTCAAATGCATGAATTCTACCAACCCATTACATTTCAATGTCATCATATCTCATTTTTGTCGTAAAGGTTTCCCCTTTCTTGCTCTCACCACCTTTTCCTTTATGCACACCAATGATGTTCCTTTGGATACATACGCTTTGTGTAGCACTTTGACCTCTTCATCTAAATTCAAACACGTCAATTTCGGGAAACAGATACATGCCCACGTGGAAAAATCAGGTTGGTCTTCTAGTGTGTTTGTGGGTAGTGCTCTCATTGATTTTTACTCTAAATTGTTGAATGTAAAAGATGCAGCTCTCGTGTTTGATGAAATTCCTGAGAAGAATACTGTTTGTGCCAATGCACTTTTATCTGGGTATGGCGAGGTTGGGTTATGGGTTAAGGCATTTGAACTAATTAGGAAGATGCCTTTATTGAAATTGAAATATGATCACTTTACATTATCAGCTGCTTTACGTGCGTGCACGGGGTTATCTTCTGTTGAAATGGGTAGACAACTGCATAGTTATTTGCTCCGTACTTTGCCTGATATAGAGAGCGACGTGTTTCTGCAGAGCGCGCTAATTGAGATGTATGGCAAGTGTGGAATGGTGGAGAAGGCTCGGCAGGTTTTCAAGTTGGATGGAATGGACATCAGAAAAGAAAGAAGTACAGACGTTGTATTGTGGACTTCAATGCTCGGTGTGTATGGTAAAAATGGGCACTATAAGGAAGTAATTGATTTGTACAGTGAAATGTTGCAGGAAGGAATCAAACCTGATGGAATTTTGTTTCTGACAATAATCTCAGCTTGCGGTCACACTGGACAAGTAGATGCTGGTGTGAAGTATTTTGAATCTATGACTAATGATTTCAAGTTGGATCCTGGCCCAGAGCATTATAGCTGCTTGGTTGATTTACTTTGTAGGGCTGGAGAATTAAACAAGGCATGGGAAGTACTTAATGAGACATGTCATTATAAGGGAATTGGGAATTGTAGCGTCTCAATGTGGGGAGCGCTGCTCAGTGCCTGTGTGGACAGTGGGAATATTGAGCTGGGAAAATTGGCAGCTCAGAGGGCTCTTGAGTTAGATCCTCAAAATGCCGGAATCTGTGTTATGCTATCAAACGTATATGCCCGGCTTGGTATGTGGGATGAGATTGGACGTTTGAGAGTAATGATCAATCAAAGAGGGTTAAGCAAAGATGTTGGATGCAGTTGGGTTCAGGTGACAAGTTGAATGAGTAGGAAATGGTTTGAAGTGGTGTTGTGGCCTTTAAAATATTGCTAATATGCCTCTACTGCAAATCCTAAATACGCCTACCATTACAAGTCTGAACAAACGGGGACTGCTCAACTAGTCAACTAGCTTGATGTTAAAAAATGTGATATTTGTTTAGATTTTAGAATGGATTTCGTACTGAAGAGTGGGCGTATCATATTTTTCGTCGGAGAATGCTAAATAGTACAAAATTACAAGCATTAATTTTAGTATAAAAAGTATGTAACTAACTTTTTATCCACTTCTCTCATATGTTGTTGCCGGGATATGTATTGTTAGTTGTTACTCATCATATGATTGAATTAAAGGTCAATTACTTGTACAACATTGCAGTTTTGTTTTCCTGGTTTTAGTTGTTAAGTGGACCAAGATAAACTTCAACTTATTTCAAATGCAAATTTTTTACTTATACTACTTGCTCGAGCCTGCTAAAATCCCTTAGGGTCTGTTTGGTTTTGGGTAAATGGAGGGAATATTTTTAATTATGTTTTTGGTTCAATTTTTAGAAGGGGAGAGGATAGGAGGGGAGCAAAATTCCTCCTAGATTGACGTTTTGCTTTCCTCCAAATCCATTTGGAGGGGAGGGGAGGTTTGCTCTTTGAAATTTTCATAATGCTGCTCCTCCTTTCTATTGCCTGATGCTTCTTCTTTTTCATTGCACTGATTTTTATTTTTTTTTGAGAGATCATTGCACTGATTTATTGCGTCTGCTTCACGTTCTTGTATTCATTTTATTGCCTTCTTATTATTCCAGTATCGTCATTACTTTGCCACTCTTATTTTATGACTTTTTTGTACAATTCCTTTATGCTGTTTTTTTATTTTGTATTCTATTTTCTTGGTGGATAGACGAAATGGCAATAGCAATTGGAAACACACACACAAGTTTGAACCCCTGTCACGACGTTCGGCCTAGCAATTTTGGCATTTTTCCCAGTTGAGCTAGGAATTATGGACTGTTATATATTCTATATTTTCTTTTATTTTGTTTTAGTTCTTTTGTCATATATTTTTGCATATTTTTTCCCCTCTCCTTGTGAACCAAACATATTTACAATTAAAGGCCCTCCCTTCCCCTCTTTTGAACCAAACATCTATGTAATCAAAATTCATTCCTTCCCTTCCCCTCCGTTGAACCAAACAAACCCTTCGGTTCTATCTCCTTGTTTGAGAATGAATTGTTTCATCAAAAGATTTCTTCTGTGATTACGACATTGTTTCATATATCAGATAACTGATGAAACTTTGATATAGCTATGCATCAATTTTAGCATAATTTATATTGTAAGTTTTCCCTAAACATAGAATTCACTCATGCTTTAATAGTTTGGTACATATCAATTGATAAGCTAAGCCGGGTTTTAGTTTTGTTTTTGCTATAAAACAACTTGTGTTTGCTTTTGCACCACTTTCACTATTTAAGATAAACGTCTTTGTAGAGATGTCCCTCTGTATCAGGATGTTTTCAATGTGGATTGAAGTTACTTAATGAAGAATTCAATTCTAGCATCTATGGATATACTTGTATTCCCTAATTGTCTTGTCTATACCTACTTTAATGCATTTAATCTATTCATGCATTTCTCTAGTTAAAATGCTTACCATCCTAACCTTCACAATTTCATCCTTATCCCCTGATAATAAATAATCCATTGTTTATTGTAGTTCAATCTTGTATGTGGAGGGAACCCCATGACCAAAGTCTTCGCTGATCCCATGGCTGGTCTTGTCTGTCAAATTTGAGAAGTCGCTGTACGTCGGCATGGTAACTGTTCAACCCATGCTATTTTTATTTTTAAATATTGTTAAAACACAAGTATTATTTGATTGGCACTACATACTGATTTCATGTCTTTTTTTTTTTTTTTTTTGTATATGGAAAGCATACCCTTTCTTCTTTTTAACAATGCCTTTGCACTCTCTTTTACTTCAATCCGATATGCTAGTTAAAACTTATTAACATTATAGTCGATAGATCATGAAACATGGTATTAGTAATGGGACTGTTGAACAAGAATGCTTCTGTTGTTTTTTGTTTAGGTTCTTCTGTCAAGCAGACCCTTGTTATCTCCATCAATTTTGACATAATGATTAGAATGCATTATGGTCTAGCCAGTCTAGGAATAATTTCAAATGCTTCTTGTGGTTTATTTAATTTAATTTGCACTAGTGAATGGGAACTCAATCTCCCACCCTATGGCTACACACAAGTTTTTCATTTATTATCTATGTTGCGTCTGTTGTCTCACGCAGGCTCCCTCCCCACCCATGCACAACCCAATTGTATGCTATATTACATACTGGAGATTTAATATTGATAAGGAAGGGAAAATAAATTACAGAATTCTTCTGTCTAAAGAGCATTCCATTAAAAGTGTGTTTGAGGCCCAAAAGCATTATCTGATGATTTGTTTTGCATGAAGATAGTAGTTTCCATGAAGATTGTATTGTCTGACAATTGTGCGCTTGCTTAGTGTACGATTGTATGGTACTTTTTGTCTATGACTCTACGAACATTTTTTTTAACTGATTCCATTTCCCCATTGCCTTGAGTATTTTGTTAAACATATACACAAATAAATGGCACTCTATTTTTTTTTGTTTTAACTTGTATACTTTCAAGTACGGTAACAAATGCCCAAAAGCAGTAACGTTTGCTTAGAATGATGTTGGTGTCGCCTTTGTTATTTAAGGAAAATCTGGACCTCTAAATAAGTGTGGGCAACTTGTGATCATTCATTCATAAATTGTGTATGATATATATGTGGAAAAGTGTATTGCATATGATCTGCTGCTATATGCTGAAAAATTATAATCGTTTTTGTTCACAAGATATCCAACAAGTCAAGCTTGTTTATAATCACAAGCTGAGAACATCACAGCCTCCATAGGGTACAACTATGCAAGTCATAATATATCTGAGGTGCAGTTGATTTTTGTAATGTATGCTATTCTTAATTGCTTGTTGTGTGAAAATTATATGGCATTTATAATCAAGTGAAAAAACTTAGCTGGGAATATGCAATTAGGAATTTAGGATGTTAAAATTTGCTTCCAATAATGCGTAAATAATCAAGATTTTTTACTCTGCACTATATTCATTAAAGCAAGAGCAATTATATAGAACCTTCTACTTGTATAAAAGTAATTATTGCTTACATTGGAGTATGCAGTGCATTTTAGTAGTGAAAATTTGGTGAAAACAGATTTTTAAAACACTTGGCATAAAATACTAGCTTTAAACCAGTTTTTGGACCAAGAGCGGTTTTAAAAATCCAATTATTGAAAACTGTAAGATATAATTCTCTAAGTTTAAGCACTAGTATTTCTGATGGATCTCACTATCAAATGTGTTCCATACAAGTATAGTGAGACTTGTATAAATTTCAACAAAGAGTGTGTTGAAAATGAAAAGTATGTGACTAATACTTTTTTTTAATAGAGTTAAAGGGATATGCAACATTGTAAGTTTGTTTTACACCGACAATTAATAAGAACTCAATGTTTTTCCACCACATCTAATGATCTGATCTGATCTATCGTTGGTTGAATGTAGGTGTAAAACAAATTTACACACAATTCATGTCCTTTAAACTCTTAAATAAAACAATGTGTATTTGGTGGCTAACAAAAGGGAGGGCCCTTTAAGTACAACAATACACGGGTGAATTAAGTAAGGGATTAATATTAGATCAATATTAATGATGATCTTTTGAAATGGACCCATCCATCCATTGATGAGCCACTTAAGTCAGTAGTTGTAACACTTCAAAGTAGAATTGTGCGACATTCCTTGCTGGCTTTCAGATAGGCCTTTTTGTGCTATATATGGATATAAACTGTCTCAACTCTATATTCACAACATTGCCTTTCAAATTGACCCCTATGTGTGTGGACGTCATTTCAGAACTGTATATTATATATAACGAGATAATGATTCACTTCCCCACACACTATTTCTCTGACCTGTTTTCTCAAATAATAAATATATATAAAATACTTCCCAAAAAATTTCCCAACATTATTTTGTGTGGTATATCATGCACCGCATTAGGTGATATCCCACATTGTAGGCAGATATCATCCTTGGATATAGGACAAAGTCACAAAAGTTGAGGTAATTCTTTTTTTTACATCAAGGAACAAATGTAATTCGGGAGAATTAATGGAGTATTATATACTTTTTCAATGAATGAAAGCTAACAGAAGAAATAAACAGTCTTCCAATTTGGGAATTGAAAGCTAGCAGCAACCTTAAGGAAACGTATCAAAATCCCTAAACAACAAATTAGAATGTCGTAATTATAGTTAAAATATCTGATCTAAAGAATATTTTAGAAAACTCAAAAAATTACTAAGTATCAATTAAAATTTCAAACAACAGAAGACTAATCTAGCTGGATAGAGTAGAGGTTAGCATTTTCATGTGAAGAGAGGATATGATGATATCACAGGGCCCTTTATCTTACAATGTGTTGTCTTGATGAGAGGATTTGTGGGGAGAGATAACATGGACTTTCATGTGCCAAGTGAAAGGTTAAGTCACAATCAACTTTAAAGATTATCCCTTGGGTTGAAAAACAGAAAAATTTGTTGGCCTTTTCCATCTCTTCCACCAAGTAATTTCATTCGCAGAACATGAAGAGTCTGTGCAAGGAAGGTGACATCCACTTAACTAGTTCCCCATATAGAAATAGAGAAATATTACGTCAACACAACTATACCTGTACAAATGAAAACTACTATTAATGTATAATCCTTACATTACATGTGAAATTGAATTTAAATATGCAGAAAATATTTTGATATAGATGTTTAACCATGCAATTAATAATGTCAATGAAGGTTGATTCAATTAGTGAGTATCCAATATCCATCCAACAAAAGCATGTGTGTGTCCACCCTGATCTTGATGATTCCAGATCCAAATGAATTTAGCTTGGGTATATTCATCTATACTAGTGTATTGTTTGGCATTAAGAAAAACACACATAAAGACGGATCACAAAAAATTCAGGACATGGCCGTATACGGATATTTAATTAATTTTGAAAGATAATTTTCTGTGGCTTGGAAACATGGTAAAAAGAAGCAAAACGAAGGCAAAGTAAGACCAATATAGTGGTATACACATGAGATGTAGATTTTTGTCCGATTACAATTTTTGTATTAATTAGGCAGGACCACATGGGGAAGCCCTGCAATTTTAAGACACTAGCCAACACTACATGCAGGTTGAGAAATTCAGAAGCAAGAAATACTAGCTAGCTTTTTATTAACAAATTTGTTATCACACTAACTATTTTATTTGATCATTTCATACGGATTAAGAGAATATGATAGTAAATGAAAGAAAGAGAATGGTGATTAAATGCAAAGTCAAAAATTATAACTTAAAATCGATGCAAATAGTATCAATTGGAGGGTACAATTGAACGGGGGAGTACAGTACCTTGTGCATATTCCTATAGTTTGTTTTTTCGCTAGAACAATTAATATGGATGTCTTGCAAGAAAAGAAGCAGCCAGCCAACCAACCACGTTGAATATGATTCATATTTAAAACTCACTTGATTAATCAATCCACGTTTAAAGATAGACATCATGCACCTTAGTACTTAACTAGGCAAACACAAACTGGCTCTAAAAATAATAGTCAAATACTTGTTTGGTTTCGTTTCATGTATTAATACCCTGATCCATGCATGTAGATTAAATTAGTTATAGACATATCATGGTGCGTTCTACATGATGCAGACATAAAATAAATGATACTATGAAAGTGGGACATGCATGGATTATTTTTTGCACATAAGAAGGTTGTAGCCACAAGCCAGCAGGCCAGGTAGGGGATACAAAAAAGACTAAGTATGTTTATATGAGTGTTGTGTTAGTTATTAATTGCTTTAATAATTTGGTGGAGGGTATTTGAAAGATGAAAGAATTTTTTTAACGTAATGAAAGGAGCGGTAATTAAGGACACATGGGTTTCTGCAAAGTTGGTTGATTTTGTTTGGTTTGAATTTGATTTCACGTGTCATTCATCAGTAGTAGTTCACAGTTTTACAAACCCAAAAATCACACAAAAGCCAAAACATTACCAAGTTGTACCGATTAGTACGTGTTTGTTAGTAGGTCCGTCCGTGAATTCATGGATACATTTATTTAGTGCTACTGTAGAGTGGGGAAAACCTCTTCAAATTTAAAATGAATGAACCATCAATTTAATCTTTGAATTATTACCCAGTCATTAATTTTAATCTCTAAACTATAAAAATATACTATTAATAGTCTTTAAACTATTGAGATATTTGGGGACTAAGTAGATGGATTTTCATGTACTTTAAGTACTAAATTGACTAATTTTATATAGTTTAGAGACCGTTTAATATATTTTTATAGTTTATGAACTAATTTGAGATTTCTCTTTATTTATTTTTTGGAAAGAATTTGAGATTTCTCTGTTATTTACTGTGTTTACCACGCTCTTGTTTACTTATAAAATGGTCGCAATTAAAAATAGAGTCCATGTTATTGGTGCCATAGAGAGGACCAACATAGAAGAGAGATGCCAGTGAGCTTGGTTCCCACCACCAACATGTCCTTAGTCCTTACACACACCCCAAAACACACCCGTGGGCTCTCCTTTGCAATTTCTTGCCCCCACACTCCACATGAACAACTGAAACCCTCTTTCCCTCTCTCTCTCTCTCTCTCTCTCTCTTCATTTGCTTCTTCATAAATACCAACCGTCACACCCATTATAACTTCCACCATCCTCAGTCCTCACCACTATAATAGTACTAGGTCTCTTAATTGTTCACTAAGTTAATTAGTTATATCCATTTCAAACCTCTCTCTCTTTGAAATGGCCATTAGATCAAAATCAAGCAAGCTTGTTCAGAACACAGTGCTTAAGCAAATCCTAAGGAGATGTTCAAGCTTAGGTAAGAAAAATGAGTATGATCAAGATGAAGATGATCAAGGTCTTCCTCTTGATGTCCCAAAAGGTCATTTTGCTGTTTATGTTGGTGAAAACAGAAGCAGATATATTGTACCAATCTCATTCTTAACTCACCCTCAATTTCAGTCACTCCTTCGACAAGCTGAAGAAGAATTTGGCTTTGATCACGACATGGGTCTCACCATTCCTTGTCAAGAAGTTGTTTTTCGATCCTTAACTTCGATTATGCTCAGATCATGAACACAAGAGTGAGTTTGTTTCATTAATTGGCTCTACTTGAAGAAAAGGTGATCAAGATGAAGCTGCATCTAGCTTTTGCTTCTCTTTTTTTAACACCATTCTTCATTGTGGTCATTGAATTAGTTCCTCATCAATTCACAATGTAGTGTTTTTCTTTTTGTTTCTTATCTTAATTTGATTTTGTTTTGAATAGCCCTTTAATATTTGGGGTGTTCTTTATTTTTATTTTGGTCAATTATGTGACTATAACTTTTGTCCCCAGGAGCATTTTTTGGGGTAAAATTTGTATAAAGGGTTTCAGATTTATTTAATTTCCTCAAGGCGTTTCGTAATATGAAATCTGCATGTTTTTAGTCTTTCCACACACCTCACCTGCCATGTGAAATTAAGATTTTGTGCTGGGACAGAAACTGGCAATGCTAGATTATTTAGTCCATTCATAGTAAAGCCAAGTATATGATGCAAATTAATATAAATAAAATTCATAATAAAAGTAAAGGGAACAGAACATGCATGAGTTGTCTGACAAACGTGCTGTACTTATGTGTACGGATCATCTCTGTGCAATGGTTTTTAAATTGAAGAATACCCCACAAACATCAATCCTAAGAGTACTATATTAAGGAATAATAGGTTTTGTAAGAGTTGCAAAATAATAGTATCACAATGGATATATCGTGTATGTGTCTTAAAATATTTGTGATCAAGCAACTATTTTTCCGATTGATATATCGTATTATACAGTGTTTAGTTGTGAATTTTGTTTAAGTTGGGTTTCCTTTTTACCGTGGAAACCGATGCTAATAATAGTAGCTTTGGTTTGCAAAAAAAAAAAAAATAGTAGCTTTGGAAAAAACTTATTGCCTCTTTTGACCGTTTGACGTGAAAACAAGTAGAGGCTTAACTAGTTTTTTTTTTTTCTTCAACGAAGTCGAGCATCTTTTCTTTTTTTTAATAGAGTACATCTTAGATGTTTATGTAGCCAATCATGTTGAGTCGATATGCATCCCACAACATATGGCGATCTTTTTGTGGTCCACATACACCAAACTCTGGGCCGTTTGTTTGGGATTTTTTTTCAAAAAAAATCCATTTTTTAAATTAAAAAATCACTTTTTTATTTTTGTAGTGTTCCATTTTGTTAAAAAAAATCATTTGTAGCCTCAAAATGAAAAGTTATTTCTAGTAGCTTTTCTAAAATCTTTTTTTTTTTAAATACAAGGAACTCAAGTATAAGAGCTTTAAATCCAAAAAAATGATTTTTATGATTGTAAGCAAACATAAATAGCTTTAGATTTTTTTAAAAAAATTTCTGAAAAAGAACCTCTAGATTCTTGTAACCCAAAATCAATTTTTTTTAAAGCTGAAACAAACATATCCGTTTCATTTGAATTTAACCGATTAACATTCGTTTGGATCATCCTATATCAATTTATCCTCTAGCATTGAGTGGAAAGAGATACAACCGAAATAGTTTTCGCTACCTCATCTCTGAATAATTCATGGCTCAACATCCAATCTTTTCTTCCCATCTCACATCAACCGATTGACAAACATATTATACACACCTTGGTTGTGTGGGGAGTGCATCTACATTCCTTGGTTCCCCCGAAGCCACAAATCTGACATGGTTCTTTCAATTATAATAGAAGTGGGAATAATGTAAGTGGTTTTGTTAACGAATATCTCCAAGGTATTCTTTAAGCGTTCTAAATTAAGTGATTATTTCATAAAAAGGTCAAAATTTTCAATTTTCAATGCACTTTAGTACACAAACTTTCATAAAAAATTATCATTTAAAATCCTTAACTAGTGCCTCAGAAGCACTAGTTAACATTTCCCTAATATAAATACTCACAATATATGATATGGTATGAAGAATAGATTTAATCATCGCTTCATTTCATGCTTTAGATAATGAGATCCCCTCCATGAAGAAAAAAAAATGTCCAACTTGGATCCATATAACTGATGGTGCGAATTAAATGCACTCTTAAATCTATATGATATCGTTCGCTTCAATCAACTAAATGAACAAAACAACTTGCATAGGAACTTTGAAAGGGACTCCAAATCGCTTTGTTAAGAAGGACAAACTGAGAAACAAAGGCTGCCTCTAGTTTTAGTTAGCATTTAGCCTGGGAATGGATACTTCTTTCCCACCATGGGAAAGGACCATATCCCAGGACAGGTGGCAGTTTGTAGACTGGTTGGATAATTAAAAAAAAATCAAATTAGTTTTATATTGAAAGACCTCTCTTTAATTCCAAAACAGAATTAAGTTATATATCATTTATTTTCTTTCGACCTTCATTCATTCGTTCATTCCTTACAACCGGACCACCTCACTTCATCTTCTCCGGCGACAACTTTTCAAGTTTCACAAATCCAAGGATAAACACTCCACTCCATTATTTTCCTCATAGATCTGTCTCTTAAATCAAAATATTTCTTCAAATCATTCATCAAACTCTCATAAAAAACAATGAGTGTTTCAATCTGTTCTTCTATAGTTAAAGATCTGACGAACGAACCCTGTACAATCATTCCTTTCTTCGAACCGATGTCTGATTCTTCTTCAATGGAATTCGTTAAACAGTTTGACTTATAGTTGCAGCATGGATCAAGGTTCGTTTTTTCCGATTTGTGCTTCAGATTTGCAACACAAATCTGGTTTCGGTTATAATCGACGTTGCTTGATGATGGCATGTTTTAGTTTCAATCGAAAAATGGAAGAGAAAGGTGTTTAGAAGATGACTGTTCAGTGGAATGGAATGGTTAAGAGATAAAAAAATTGAAATGAAATAAGGTAAGAGAGGAGATGAAGAACACTGATGCAATGGTTCAGTGGAATGAAGTGGTTAAGAGATTTTTCTTTTTTTTTTTGAAAGGAAATGGTTAAGAGATTTTTATTAAGGGGATTCTTTTTCGTGACATCCGTTGAAAAAAAAAATGTTTATGTGATACAGTGAACAATTTTTAGGATTACTAGTATTTGGACTCGTGCGATGCACGAGAAGTTGATTATCACATTGACTAATAAATGTGGTAGTTTATCATGAAATAAAATAATAGTTATTGTTAAGTATGAATTAATACTTCCAAAAGACAACAACAACAACCGAACATTATTCCATTATGTGGGGTTGACTACATGGATTGAAGTATGTCACATTGTTCTATCACAAACCACATTTAGATCCAACTTATTAATCTATAAATCTTTTCTGATAGTTTCTCTTATAGTTCTTCCAGTTCTTCGTATACCTCTTGTAATATGACTATTCTCTATTTGATTTACTCTTCTTACTACAGAATCTATAGGTTTTCACTCTACATGTTCAAACCACTTAAACCTATTTTCCACAATATTTATACTATAGGTGCTACCCCAATTAGCCTATAATGTTGTAATTTCTAATCTTATCCCATCTAGTCTTTCCACACATCCAACACAACATTTTCGTTTGTGCACACTTACGTTATTCTTGTGTTGGTTCTTAACCGCCAATACTCTGTTTCGTAAAACATCGTTGTTCTGACAACTGTCAGGTGTTTTTTCACTTCAGCTTAAACGACACGTTTGTATCACAAAAAACACTCGAGGCTCTTCTCCATATCAATCATCCAACTTGAATACAATGATTTACATTTGCTTTTATTTCTACGTCATTTTGTCCCATGAACCCCAGATTTTTTTTCGTGTTGGTTCTTAACTGCCAATACTCTGTTTCGTAAAACATCGTTGTTCTGACAACTGTCAGGTGTTTTTTCACTTCAGCAAAAACGACACGTTTGTATCACAAAAAACACCTGAGGTTCTTCTCCATATCAATCATCCAACTTGAATACAATGATTTACATTTGCTTTTATTTCTACGTCATTTTGTCCTATGAACCCAAGATGTTTTGTTGAAAGAATGAACCCAGGATATTTAAACTGTGTGACTTGTATTATATGATCTCCAACTTTCATCTCTAAGGTCGAACTACTTCGTCTTTTGTTGAAATTACATTACGTATACAATGTCTTACTTCTACTCAAATGAAAGTCTTACAATTCTAAGATTTGTCTTCAAGATCCCATTCAATTCATCCATCGACTCTCCAATTAAGACTACATCATCTACAAAAATCATACATCTCGGTGCTAGCTATTGGATGTGTTCGTAAATACATCCAAAATTAATGTAAATAGATAAAGGATTAAGGTTGACTCTTGGTCCAATTCTTGTTATGAAAAATCATTGATGGGGATTAGGGTTAACCCTTGGTCTAATCCTTGTTATGAAAAAATCATTAATAATGCTTCCAAAAGACAAATAATAAAACCCCTTAAGTACATTAGACTTCACAACATTTTCGACTCCAAAAAGTTGTCTAAGAGACATAAGACCTTTTATAAATAAGATACACGATCATTTTCTATAAATATAAAAATAGCAAAAAATATGAAGGAAAAGTGCAACAACATTTTTTGCTCCTAAAAGTTGTCTAAGAGACTTAAGACCTTTTATAAATAAGATACACGATCATTTTCTAAAAATATAAATAAACAACAAAAAATTAGGAAGGAAAAATGCAACAATATTTTTGGCTCCAAAAAGTTGTCTATGAGATTTAAGAACTTTTATAAATAAGATAAGATACGCGGTCATTTTCTAAAAATATAAAGAAACACCAAAAAATTAGGAAGGAAAGGTGCAACAACTTTTTTGGCTCCAAAAAATTGTCTAAAGACTTGAGTCCTTTTATAAATAAGATAAGATAAGATATGCGATCATTTTCTAAAAATATAAAGAAACACCAAAAAATTAGGTAGGAAAGGTGCAACAACTTTTTTGCCTTCAAAAAATTGTCCAAAAGACTTAAGACCTTATATAAATAAGATAAGATAAGATATGATATGCGATCATTTTCTAAAAATATAAAGAAACACCAAAAAAATTAGGTAGGAAAGGTGCAACAACTTTTTTGCCTCCAAAAAGTTGTCCAAAAGACTTAAGACCTTTTATAAATAAGATAAGATACACAGTCATTTTCTAAAAATATAAATAAACAGCAAAAAATTAGGAAGGAAAAGTCCAACAACATTTTTGGTTCATAAAAGTTGTCTAAGAGACTTAAGACCTTTTATAAACAAGATAGGCGATCATTTTATAAAAAAAAAATAGAAAAACAACAAAAAATTAGGAAGGAAATGTGGAACAACTTTTTTGGCTCAAAAAAAGTTGTTTAAGAGACTTAAGAGACGGTTGAGGGAGTTTAATCTTGCTTTGTTAGGAAAATGGTGTTGGAGGTTGTTGGAGGACAGAGGGTGTTTCTGGTATAGAGTGTTGGTGGCGCGGTATGGTGAGGAGGCAGGGAGGTTGGCG
>Ga0228710_1007743_pt1 | contig 15743 bp, 5 predicted proteins | sample MedpolnodulmetaG_FD_177995 | JGI IMG/M metagenome (GOLD analysis project Ga0228710, IMG submission 177995) | Root nodule microbial communities from Medicago polymorpha collected in Santa Monica, California, United States - pink nodules | ecosystem: Host-associated > Plants > Roots > Nodule... | reverse complement strand
AAATTTCTTTCCTCCTTTTCTTAGATCTGGGCGTTTTAGTAAAGATTTTGGAAGTTTTAAGCCCAGAAGTGAATAGAGAAGAGGGAATAGAAGAATAAGCACGAAAAAAATATAAAAAAAAAAAAGCGTTTGGTGCGGTGCCGCCGTCAACGACGGCTGACCGCCGTGTCGGAGCTCGCCTCCGACCACTTCTCGTCGGAGAAGAAGACGAAGAAGAGAGGAGAGAGAACAGAGAGTTTGAGAGCATAGGGGAGGAAGAGAGAGAAAGGTGTTAGGAAAATGAAAGAAAATTGGGTTACAGCCCTTATATACTCCCTCCTGAACCGACCCGGTTTAAGCCCAACCCGTTCCCTAAACCAGCCCAACGCGCGACCCCTGTCCTTCTTCTTCCCTTTTATTTTCTGCACCCCCCATAATACTGCTACACCCCCTTTTTTTTGCATTCATTCATTTTTGTTCCTTTTCTTCTCTATTTTTTATCGTATTCATCTTCTTTCATGCATTTTTATTTTTTATCACACTTTATTTTACAACATCTCATATTTGTTTAGTTCTGTTTTTTTGCATTTTTATTTTAATTTTAGGCTTTCTTAATTATTAATTTGTATATTAGGCTTGAATGTAAATAATTCATGCATTTTAGTTTAATTTTATAGCAAGATATTAGAACGTAAACTAGGTTTCATGTAAATAATTATCTATCTCCGTCATTTATTTTTATCGCAGACCATAGCATGTATCATAGGTTTTTATGTAATAGTCGTAGATGCATGTGTGCGTGTGTGGGTGTATGCCTTACCTTTTATGCTCTATAGCTTAGGATAATGGTCTTTGTGGTGATCCAACGTCGCCACAAAGTACCTACGCTTTATTTTCTTGCTCCGATAGTTAACTTTAGTTTAATTATTACTAAAAAAAACAAAAAAAAACATGCTAATAACAAAAATCACAAAAAAACATTTTCTTATCAAACCTTGATCCAAGATCAGGTGATCCTTTACTTTTTAGTTTATTTTCTTAATCAAACATTAATCGATTTAATTTCGTTTCAAGTAATTTTCTTCAATATAAAAAAACACAAACCAACTTATTTGCCACTTGGCTTTTCATTTTTAAACCATTTTTAAAACTAATAAAAAAACACAAAAACAAATCAAACGTCAATTTCAACCCCGAACTACGAGGTTTTGATCTCTCACGGGTACGTAGGCAAAGGACATTCGTTCTTCCAAATCAATAAAAAATGTAGATAAATAGGTCTCTTTTTTCCTTTATCACTTCAAGCTCTTTTTTTCCTTTTTATCATTTTAAACTCCATTTTTTTGAACAAGCAAGTTGATAGCACAATTAATTAAACAAAACCAAGAGGTTCCCGTAGAGTACCACGGACATAAAGGGTGCTAATACCTTCCCTTTGTGTAACTAACCCCCGAACCCAAAATCTTTTCAAAGGGGTGTTTCGAACTTTTTTCCCCTTTTTCTCTTAAAATTAAATGTTCGGTCATGAAATAAATTAGCGAGTCAAACGCTAATCAATAGCCTTAACCTCCAAAAAATGACGCGACACTATATATTATGGTGAATATGACCCGTGCGATGCACGGGTCAATGGTCTAGTGAATATTTAAAAATATAGAGATTTTACTATTGGAGGAAGGAACTTTCCTTTTAATATGAGACGGGGGGGTATGACATGTTAGAACAATTAACATGTTCACTTGGAGTCCAATTGGACGTTTAATGACCATATCAGCATTGTGATGTGGTCTACTAACAAGGCTTCACAAAAACACTACACTTGAGACCGTGTTACAAGAAATTTTTAGTTGTTAGGACTTTCATAGGATTTTCAGTAGTACAATTAACAAACAGTCACCAAAATACACAATGTTTAATCATGCGCATTAATTCTTAGAGTGGTAGCATATAAGAAAGTTGATGATCAATTTAAAGTATTCATATTTTTAGAGACTTGAGATCACCTCACAAAGTTCATGATCATTATAAAGGGTCACTTGTATTGTAATTTGATAAAGAGCTCAATGCGATATAGTATACTGATAAGTCAATAATAAGTAGTTTTTAAGTGGTTATTTTCGTAGAATTTAGTTTGTTTAGGTTTCTCTTTGTAATTATTTTACTGCAATTTGTTTGTTTTTATTTCAGGATTTCAAGTGATGGAGAATCAAGTCTTAAAGCAAAAGAAGGGGTCTAAAAGCATGACTGAGGCATGGAGCATAAAGATGCATGATTTGAAGCCTGCTTGAGAGGAGAAAGATGGGAATTTCTATCCATTCTATCGTGCACGGTCGTGCCTACAAACGCCCTAACCATGCACCCCCTTTAAAGCAATTGTGCGAAATTAATTGTGCAAATGTCGAACCATTGGAATGGACTGTGCCAAGCTGAGTACGGCCGTGCGCGATCCCATGAAGCCCATTTGCTGCTTTTGCTATTTCACCAGGCATGGTCATGTACCTAGGAGGCATGACTGTGCGCGCTACTTGGGTAGATTTAGTACGGTTTTATGTTTGGTTTGCTGCAAATTTATGTGCCGATTTAGTGCAAATTTATGCTCCGATTTATTGCAATTTTATGTTGTTCCTTTAGCTATAAATAGAGGAGCCGTCAGACTTGTATAATTCATCTTTGAATCTTGGGAATTCTTTGTGACAATTGTTTCTTTGAATCAAAGTTCTTTATTTTTCTTGTTCTTTATAATTCTTGTTCTTTGCAATTCCGCACTTTTATTTTCAGCCGTTTACTTTCATGTTCTTCTTCTTCATCTCCTTAATCTCTTTGTCTACGTTGAACATGAGTGAGTAAATTTCTTTGCCTTGGGATTGTTGGATGAGTCTAATGACCTAATCCTATCAAACCAAGCCTAGCACCCTAATTTTATGTAAATCTATTTTCTAATCTAGTCTCACCGTTCTTAATTCATATTTCAAATACTAATCGAAGTATCGAAAGAAGAAGGTTAGTGTTTGACATGTGAGATTAGACAAGACAAGGTTTACGAAACATGAGAATAGTCTAGTAAACCTTGAGACCTTTAAAGTTTCGTTCTTAATGGGTTTCAATAGCAATCAACCATGAGAATAGGCGTGATTGTTATTGAAACACACTCATTGACTCCGAGAGGAACCTTGATATGCATTAGAGAAACTTGTCTTTAGAAACAGATTTAACATAAGATTAACATATAGGTTTGGATTGTAAATGATTTGTCATTACGATGAACCAATAATCCCGAGGTGCTTTTTATTATTTTTCAAACCAAATTTGCTAAACTTCTAAAACTGAACTTTTTCAGCTAATCAAAATTGAAAAGTAAATCGATAATTACAACAACTCCTTGTGGAGCAATATTTTTACTACTTCGATAAAACCGTGCACTTGCGGATTTAACACATCATATATTATGACATATTTTGCTTAGAAATGTCACGAGTGCACACTTGTTAAATGTTCAAGGGAACCAATTTTATTTTTTTTTACCAATAATAAATTGATTCAAGTGGAAAGAGATTTGTTCCCTTAAATATATAATCCGATGTTCGATCCATGGCTTTTGCACATCGAAAAAATTGAGTTGGAAGGAAACAAATGTCATGTGAAAAACAGTAAAAAACTTTGTACCTTATAACATGATAAATGAAACAATTTACTTCGATGGTATGATGTGGTAATTAATGGCCAGTTAGATCATGTATAAAATTGTAATTGTGTGGGATGTTTAATCTTCATGGTGTTTAGCATTTTCCTTTGCTAAACTCTATTTACCTTGCTCTTTTTCTCGTCCATGATGGATATATGTGTTGAAACAATGCACTTTAGAGAGAAGGCCCATGCCATTGTCAACAAAAGAAATCAGACCCATTTATAGGTTAATACACGTTTTGTTGCGTCAAAAAAAATCTACACGTTTTGTTGCGTCAAAAAAAATCTACACATTTTGATTGGTCAAAAAAAATTACACGTTTTGTTTATATCGTTATGTTTGACCAAATATTTTAGGACTACAGCAGTAAAATATCTTTTCCCTAAAAAAAAAAGTAAAATATCAGCCGTTTGCCCATTTGCTCTAATCAATTATAACAGAGAAAAATTGCAACACCATAATAAGTATCATTATTTCAGAGACTTTTTATAATTAATAATTAATTTTTTTTATAAGTATTGAAAGTTACAAATATTTGGAAGAATATATATGTACACGATGGTGCAAAATAAAATTATGCAAAAATTTTCGCTTTAGAAATTAAATCAAAGTCGCATCTGTGGACAAAATGAACGATTTGTGAAAATGATTTTTGTTTCAAAGTTTATATTTTTGCTTTTTTCTACTTTTTTTTTTTGAGGAAATTTTTGCTTTTTTCTAGTTATTAATAAACTTTGGTTAAAAACGAATCATTTTTTCTATTTCCCGGTTAAACTTCGAATTAGTAGGATTCAATCTCCTAAAACTTAGAGGGTTAAGACAATAAAAAAGAAGGAAAAAAAACTAATTTAACAATGTAAAAATATCTTGTGCATCAAAACGTAAATTCTTACAAGAATTATAGCTGATCATATATAGATGAAAACAATCACAGCTGAATATACGGTAACTATAATTCATAACTGGAGCTGCATATCAGTTGTCCCAAATGATGTGGGGTACAGGCTGCACACATTACATATCCATGTTTAATTTCTGTAATATTATGAACCATATGAATCAAAGTTTCTAATTATTTAATAAATATCAATTAATTTGTTCTCATGATCAGAATTTACTTTTACATAAATCTTACTTTATTCTATGACAAAGCTCTAGAGCACATCAATATTCCATAGATGTGCAAAGGAATCCCCTAAGATTACCCATTTATTTGGTTACAGATACATGTATCAAATTTTACAGCAAGAATCACAAATTGTAAACAAGACAAATAAAAATCAATAAAAAGAGGAGTTAAAAACAAGTAATTATTTAAGGACAAAAGACAACATCATAAGTTGTTCCTCCCATACAAGAGAATGTGCTGGTTGCATCATCTTTAGGGTAACTATAAGCATAAGGGCACCTATCCTTAAAGAACTTAGAAAAAGTAGTTGGACCACACGTGGCAGAGGCATTGGTAGCTGCAGATCTAGCAGAATCAGAGTTGCAACAATATTCAGTTGTATCAAACGTAGTACAAGGATTGTTACATCCACCTGGTACCTTAAGTTGAGTAGGACATTCTCCGTTAATATCGGCGGTACAATTAACGGTACCACAAGAATTTAAAGACGGTTTTAACAGAATTGGAATATTGAAACCTTGTACAAGCGACACATCGTAGAAATCAAGGTCATTATACATGTTCAAAGCAAATTCCATGATTGTGTTTGGTGGTGTACCTATTGTTTTACACTCTAGTGTCCCGTTACAATCACCGGTTTGACACTTTCCGAGACCTGAATTGTCGAAAGTGCAATTGGTTCGACCCCAGATTCTTGCGTTGCTTGTACCGTTGGTTATGTTCATGTTCCATGATTCACCGGTGTTAAGTTTCATGCCACCGCCGGGGAAGGCTGCGGCCCATACGGTGTAGTTGCATTTGTTTGTGATGTTGAATCTTCCTGCTTGTGCTGCAGCCATGGATGTTATGGCTATGAGAAGGAAGATTGAGGGGTTTGTTTTCATGATGATGGCCATTTTTGTGTTTGATGGAAAATGAATGAGAGGTAGGTTTTATAAATAATTATTACTATTTGATTTGATTCGTTCAACATTTGGATATGTTGAAAGAAGAAAAATGTGGTATGTTTTGGAAAATTCATATGTATAATTTATGAAATAGCAGACAAGTCAAGTATTTAGAATTAAAATAAGTTATTGATAACTAACATTTGTTGAAAACTTTAATAATATAATAATGTATGGTAGCTTAGCAAAATAGGTCACGTTAATTAAACGAGGTTTTGAGCCGTGATTGTGGAAAAGCTGGTTAACTGTGGTCAAAATATCCTTGCTCAATCCCTTTGGTTAATCTTCCTACCTTCAAAGTTCAACGTTATTTATTTACACTATTGGATCGTTTGTGTGTTTGCTTTTTAAAAAAAATTTAACGCGTGTAAATCATTAACGATATTCAAAACACTCTCTATTAATAATGTATTTTTTTATATATATTGTTGAGGATAAGTTGATGTAGCTAACTATACTGTTGCAAAAGAGGAAGAGAACGGGGAAAATTATATGGCTTCACCAGAAAAAAAAGATGACAATTAATAGATAATTTATGACTTTTCCTCCGACGATATATTCAACCCAGTTGAAACCAGAAATATGCAAATAATTAAGAAATAGGAGGAGCAACAAAACGAGTTTTAACGTGTAATTGTTGTCCAACATGAAAAAAATATTTTAAAATGACCACTATTAATAGATAATTTATGACTGTACCCAACCATATGTATCTCATCTCATATATCAAAACCCTTTTATGTATCTAAAATTAATTATGAAAAACTTCTTGCAACGTCTTAAATTATAAATGAATTTTTATTAGCAAAAAATAAATGAATCATATTAGCAAAAAAAAAGGATCAGATTTTGACATTTATCATTTTCTTAACGAAAAAATGAAGTGGATGCATGCATGCGGTAAAATAACGAAAAAAACTTAAAGTCAAAAGTCACATTTGAATTTTCTGTAGAGGGCTAAAAGTTGAAAAATGAATGCTCGAAACTTGAATAAAGTAGAAGTCAATTGTGTAGAACATGGCAGAAAGTCTTGAATTATAGGTACCTGATTTGGCAAAAAATCAGATTGGACCGAACAACTTATCTTGTAATTTGATTTATAAACTGTAGTTATGAGATCAAACAAAATAGATAAAAAGAGATTTGACAAAAACAAGAATCCGTGTGTCTTATGGGACAAATTTTTGTTGAGAGTACATACTATTAAAAATATTTTTATTTTATTTTTCAACATAAAAATATTATCTTTTTATGAGGAATGCTAACAACACACACTTTTCAACACACTTCCTTTAATTGGTTAAAATTCACATGGGTCCTACCAAATCATGTGGGTCCCATATACATTTGGTGGGTCCCATGTGAATATTAACCAATCAAAGAGAGTGTGTTGATAAGTGTGTGTTAGAATGTGTATTGCTACCATTTATCATCTTTTTATATCTCTTCAATACATTTGTGTATTGTATTTTTCTATGATATCATGTCTCGCTTTGTGCGGTATTTTTCTAGGAGCAACAACTTTCATATTTTAAATCTTCAGAGTTATGTTTCTTTGCGACTAAAAATGATTTTAAGTTTCTTTCATCATCATCCTGATCTTTTGATACTAAAGTTGGTGAATATTAACAAAACTGTGAATATTTATAGAGACTAAAAACTTAATTAACCCTATTATTTATTCCTTTGAGGTTTTGTAACTTTTTTTTTCCCTTCTGAATGGCGATGTTTCATAGCTTTTTTGTTGATCAAAAGGGGTTTAAACAACTCCACTCAAAAACAGCAAAAAAAGAAGAAAAAAAAGGCTAAAAAACCCTAAGATATAGAGTACCAACTCTATCGAGAGTTAAAATCCTATCTATTTGTTTACCTTCTTTATTTGTTTTATAATTATTATATAAATATTTAATTAATGTCTTAATTTTATTTTTATTTATCTTAGTTACACCCTATGAACTTCTGGTTACACCCGTTTTAGACAAAAAAAATACCCCTGATGGGTTATTTGCGGTGAGGCCTACGTTACCCTCTCATTATATCAACCAATCAAAATATAATATATATATATATATAGGTAACATTAAATGTTAAATAAATGAGACAATTTTTTTCTAAAAATAAAAGAGTTAATCTTAATCATAAGGTAACTTTTAATACTTTTAATTTTTATTTAATTATGTTAAGGTGTTCAATCTTAATTAATTTACACTACAAAACTTATAACAAATAAAATTTTACATCAAATTTCTTTCATCTCGATGTCCTTAAATTCATCACTTACATTCATAAAATTTCTTCCATTCCAGAACCTCGAACTTGAGAACAAAAACATCTCCTTCATTCAAATTTCTTCTTCTTTATTCTTCCCTATTGATCAATTCTTGTTTCTTTTTCATTCTTCTTTCCATTTTGATTGTTCAATTTTGTCGTTCCAAACTGCCGCAATTTCCAATTATAGTGAGAATTGTCGTTGTTTCTAGAACCGCGTCAGGTATCGTGACTTGATTTGTTTTATTTACGCAACCAACTTAATGAAATATGCTAACACACATAGACCTGTTGCACTATCAGCCAAAGCCTTTGAGTCCAAACAAAAGAACAAAAGCCTCATGACATAACCATTTCAGTAGTAACCAAAAAAAACATGCTAACAAACTCCCACAACATCACAGCGGCAACACCTGTTAGCAGTCCTCAAAGTACATCACATGACTTACTCAATTGTTATAATTAACTACCTCACAACCAAGAAAAATCAAATCAAAAAGAAAAATCAAGTCACCATACCTGACATGGTTCTGGAAATAACGACAATTCTCACGATATTTGGAATCAAACAAACGACGACGATTCTCACGAAAATTGAAAACTGCGGCAGTTTGAAACGACAAAATTAAACAATCAAAATGGGAAGAAGAAATTCTATGAATGTAACCAATAAATTTAAGGACATTCAGATGAAAGAAATTTGATGTGAAATTTTAATAGTTCTAAGCCAGTCATGTAGTGTAAATTAATTAAGATTGAACACCTAAATATAATTAAGGCAAGATTACATTAGGGATCCTTTATCTTATTTATTTGTACCATTTTGGTCCTTTATCTTTATTTTTTCCCGTTTAAGTCCTTTATCTCTCTTAAAAGCACATATACATCTTTTTTCTCATTTTTTATTAAAAAATACATAATTTTATTTTTAAAAATATATTTTTATTAAAAATGAAAAAAAATCCATAAATATACTGAAGATGTTCATCATCTTTCTTTGAATCTTCATCATCTTCTTTAAATCAACAAAATTTCTACACAAACATGTGTCCAAATATCATGAATTAATGTTATATCCACCTCAACTCTTCTTTTAAACACAAAAATCAAAACCTTAATTTCATAAATGTTGCAAGGCGGATGGTGGAGGCTTAGTCACTGGCGGAAGGGTTAGACTTTACGAAAGTTAAGATTGTTCTAGAAACAACAAAATTTATTTGCAAAGCTGCTCTCAATTTTGGGTTTATTTTTATGCCGTGTTTGAATATTGAGTTAGAAAATAATAATAATAATAATAATAATAATAATAATAATAATAATAATAATAATATACGGTGTGACAATTTATATAATTAACTAAATTTTTTTTTTTGGTGATGAAACCAAATCTTTTTCTCTATAGGGTTTCGATTTTTGTTCTTAAAAGAAGATTTGAGGTGAACATAACATTAATTCATGATATTTGGAGATATATTTGTGTAGAATTTTTTTAATTCAATGAAGATGATGAAGATTCAAAGGAGGAAGATGAAGATGATGAACATCTTCATCATATTTCCAGATTTTTTTCATTTTTAATGAAAATATATTTAAAAAAAATAAAATTATGTATTTTTTTAATAAAAAAAATGAGAAAAAGGATGTATATGTGCTTTTATGAGAGATAAAAGACATAAACGGGAAAAAATAAAGATAAAGGACCAAAGTGTTACAAATAAATAAGATAAATGACCTCTAATGTAATATTGTCTATAATTAAATCAAAATTAAAAGTATTAAAAGTTACTTTATGATTAAAATTGATTTTTTTTTTAGAAAAAATTGAGTCGTGTATTTGATATTTAATGTTGTCAATGTATATTACATTTTGATTGGTTGATATCATGAGAGGGCAAATACCTCCTAAACATGAGAGGGTAATCTATAAAAACCCGTTATTTGCGCGTTCTGTATAGTCATTAGTGGTAGAGGTATACGGAGATTAAATTCGCATACTTATGAAAATTGACGTGAACCAAGTTCACGTAGGTATCACTCGGACTTTAATACACATACGTTATTTCACTTTACGTTCACCTTCAATTCTTACATAAATTGTTATTCAATTCACCTGTACGTGTAAGCTACAAAATTTTGGCATAGATTCTTGTCACACTCACACCATTTACCTGTCACGCCCCCATCAAAAGGAAGAAGGCCAATTGAATATGTAAGTTGTTCCTAAAAAAATTGAATATGTAAGTTGTGTTATTCTCATATTGCATAGCTTGAACCAATAACAATAGAAGTAGAGTTTGTTGCCAATTCAATTGACTCATGTTCTCCAAAAGAAATTCAATTCACGTATACTTATTGTATTCCTAAATACAAATGAACTCGGTTCATGGACACCTACATGAATTGAATTCACGTACTATCTAGAAATTATGATTTTCCAGCGATGTTATCAATTGTGTTTGAATATGATTGAAAACGCAAAAAATCGAACAAAAAAATTAATAAAAGTCATTGAAATGGTGATATAGTTATGCAATAGAGTATTGATAGAAGATCTTATGCTCCAATCTTTAGTTCTATTATGTCAAAATCGGTCCCTTTTAATGAATATTTTGAGACGTGAAGAGTTACACAAAGATGAAAAATTGCTTTTGAAATTTTTGTATGAACAAGGGTTTTCTCGGTATTATGACTTAATTTTTATAGATTTTGGGTGTAGCTAGATTTTTTTGGGGTGTGACTAGAAAGAGTCTTTTTTTTTTTTGAAACATTTAATGTCTCAAATTTTATAAATGTGTACATTTATATCATTTATTTACTTTAAAACTATAATAATAGACATTTCTATTTTAATTTAAAAAATGGAGAGAATCTAAACTTCTATCTGCTAGTAAAGCAAAAGAAAAACAATCAGATGGATATCATACATCCTCAATAAACAAAGTTGGGATAGACCAAGCTAAGTGCCTTTGGTTGGCGGTTTAGAACCTCTAAACGCACGTTTCCAGGCTTCGGTCGTGATTTCTGCATTTTGCAACATGTTTGGTTATCTTTTTCTTAAATCAATTTAGTCTTCCAAAAGCAATTCTAGAAGAAGCTCCAAATCCTAGCTTCTCCAAATCAATTCTACGTTTATCGTTGGTTGGCAGTTAAATAACTTTTCTTCTTCCTTATTTGCCTCACTTCCATCCTGCTTTTACCACAGGTCCAACTCCTTTTGAGAAATGATAACTAAACACAAAAAATCAAACACAAATACGACAACAGAGGTAATTATGTAATTTTCATCAAAGTCCCAATGGCATATTTGAAATTTTAATTTAAAATGAGGGGTATTTTTTTAATTGCTTGCTCTCTTTCTCTTTCACTACGTCCACTGTACGGTCTGTACGACAACCATCGTTCTACAACCTCCTACCACCCTCTCCATTACAGTCGTCTGTGTTCAATCATTTTCAGATCTGGAGAACGACGCTCTTAGATCTCGTCTCCTTCGCCGCCATTCTGCAACCAACGTTCTCTACTGTGACTGTTTGTCGGCGAAGTCGTTGCTAGTGAGAGCTAAGGCGCGAGAATACTGTTAGAGAAAGAGAGAGTGGTCGCCAACGAGTTAAGGAGAGAGACGCCGGTGAAACAACGGTCACCGTGAGAGAAACAAAGTTCCCGGAGTACAAAGTAATAGAGAAGAGGGAGAGGAAGTGTTGTTTGTTTGCATATTAGAGAGATTGATTAGAGAACTATACTCCTTGAGAGAAGGGGAAAATGTAACAAATTGATGGTATAAGTGAACAGTTTAATACGGTGTCGTATTTGTGTTTGGGATTTTGTGTCCATTTATCATTTCTACTCTTTTTTCTCCTTATGGAACGACTCTTTTATTTTCTTTTTATTTTGGTGCCAAGCTTCCAGCAACCTCTATCATGTTATGCGTTTTATACTTTTATTGCTGCTCTTTGCTTATGTTACTGTTATTTTTTTTGGGCTTGAAAACGCATAGATTTATACAAAATTTATTGTTTCTCAATATTCCAAAAAAAAGGTATATTATAACTTTTCCTTTTTTTTTTGTTAAAAACTTTTCCATTTTGTTATAATTTTTTGTTAAGAGCAATTCTATTAAATTTACATTTATATAGAATATAAATGATGTCTAATTTGGTAATTATACTTTCAAAAACTATTTCGATTCAAATTATTCAAACAATTTGAATTGATAAAAATAACTTTTATGTAAATATATCCAAACATAAATCAATTACATTCAACTCACTTTTAGTTAAAATCAATCATGTTAAAATAAATTCTAACAAAATCAATTATCATCACCGTAGAACCAAACACACTTATCCACTTCTCTTGTGTGTAAATGAAATCTATAGGACATAAAGTTACTTTTTGGTTCTTAAAATCCTCCGTAGTATATTTGTTTTTGTAAATTTTGACATTATCCAAATTAACTAATTTGGATGAGATTTTTTTTTTTTCTGAGGGAAATTTGGATGAGATTTGTCTGGTTTGATTAATTCAATGTTTGAAAATCTTGAATTTTTACGGTGAGTATATTACACATATGAATGGTAGAATCTAGAGATATAAAATAATGAAAATTGAAGTGACGTTTTACACTTTGAATTATGGAAAAAATTTAAAATTAACATTTTAGAGTTATGCCTAAATCAGATCTAATAATGTCTTAGTATCTTTGTATCTCTTTATTTTTATTTAATGTGTTTTTCCTTTTGTCTTGAAAAAACATTTTATATTCTAAAATTATGGAATTCGAATATTTAAAATTTTTTGAACTAAACATTTTATACCTACGGATTGTTGAATTCAAAGGTGTAAAATTTTTGGAAACTTTTTGCAATTAATAGTTTTACAACTCCATATTTTAAAAATCTTAAGGATCTGGAAGTGTAAAAAATTTGAAAAGATGAAGTGAGCATTTACCACTCCGGATTGTGAAGTCTTGAGCTGTCAAAAATTTTAAAACCATTTACACTATGGAATTGTTGAATAGGTTTTTTTCTTGTCAACCCTCCATTTTTTAAGAGAATGAAACCCTAATAATTTGAGTTCAGTTGAAAGATAACTAAAGTTTTATAAAAAATCGTGTACCCTTGAATCGCATATTACAGTTTTACTGCTATTTTTTTTAAGCTATAATTTCACATTTGATTCTCCAAGTATAACAATTGTGCAATTTCGCCCTAACCTTTTTTTATTTTATTTTTTTATCACTTTTGGTCCATATATTTCTCCTAAGTTAATAACACCCACCTTATATGGCCAAAGTGATTTTTCTTTAAAATTCAATCTAAAAAAATGTCGAAAATGCCCGTACAAGGGAGAGCAAAATTCTTAATTAAAGTTTCAAACTATTTGGCATTTTTAACTTTTAATTTTAATGAAAAGTCACATTGACTATGAGAGTCTAGTGACATGGTAATAAATGATAGACTTTAATGTAAATTGAAGCGAAAATTAGGCGCACCATATCACAAAGAGAAACATAAAGGGCTAAAATAGCTAAATAGAATGGAGGATCAAAATTGCATAATCACAATAGTCGTAGATCAATAGTGCAACTAAACCTAATATTTAAAATAAAGCGTACCATATATATTTAAAATAAGGATCATGTTAGCTTGTTCTCTTAGAGTACATATTAAAGAACTAAAAAAGAAAATTAAAAATAAATTTGTATGAAAAATATAAATAATTAAACATTGGAAACATTAAATACACAAGTTCCAACATAATACTTCTATCTTTAACCTTTTAATTTGTGTCTTAAGACCATCCATAATGGCGAGGTCTTCATCATTTAAGACTCGGTACCTAATAGGTACCCCATTGTGGAAAAAAAAATTGGGGGTCTCTTAAGACCCAGGGTCTCACGACCCACATTCTTAAGTGAGCCTCACACCACTTTTTAATAAAGTAATCATTGTTGAGTTGCTTTTCTTGAAATGTAAATGATAAAGAGTTATTGGTGAAACCCATTTATACTTTTTGTTAGAGGGTCTCTATTGGAGTGGTTGAGTACCTATTAGAGCATCCACATTGGAGACACTCAACTGTGAGGTCTTAAATGGGTCCTACATGGACACATCACTTTTTTATTATTTTTTAATAATAGTACCTAATAGACCCTCTAACAAAAGGTTTAAAAGGGTCCCACCAATAACTATTTATTTAAGACACTATTATCTATTTTATAATATTAAATTGATTAAAATATAAAGTTACAAAATTTATATCAACCGTAGTTTATCAAAAAATTGAAAAATAATCAAAGTTTGAAAAATAATTAATAATAATATTGCCAAATATTAAGAATTACAGATTATTTAAAATGATGATAAAATTACGTAATTAAAACAATAACTAATTTTCTAAAATCTAAAATTACATAATTAAAATAATAACTAATTTGCTCATAAACTAATTTGGTTGATTATCATGTCCAAAACGTTGTCAAATAATATAACAATAGAGTGATTTAATTATGAGTACATAGGATGAGAAGGGATGAGTAATTATGAGAATTTGAGAAAAAGAAAACCGTATGAACAGGACATACGACATACGGGAAGTTAATCAATATATGTATACACAAAGCAAGGAAAAGCCAACGGTAAAAAAGCAATCGTCGTAAATATTAGATAACATTAAAAAAAGGTCAAGGTAAATTACAATTGAAAAGCAATAGAATAATAAAAATGATTATTTTAAGAAAAAGTAATGTGTGGTCCACTTAAGTATTGAAGTATTAAGTGAGACCTTGTGTCTTAAGAGACCAAAAAAATAACTTTCACATACCTATTAGGTATCGAGTCTTAAATGGTGAAGACCTCACCAATGTGGATGGTCTTAGGTACTATTATTAAAAAATTATAAAAAAAATGACGTGTCAATGTGAAACTCGTTTAACACCTCAAGATTGAGAGTCATCATTGTAGATGCAGGCACAAGTTAGGATTTCCTTTAAAATAAAGGTAATTAAGTCGGTGTTTGATGACAAAATGAACTTGGAAGACGTATCGAAGATGTTGAAAGATTTATGTAAGATGTTTCAAAGAGGTTGAAAGATTTATCTTGAAAATTATGAATTCAACGTATTGAAACATTTTTTTTGAAAGAAACATATTGAAACATTAAAAAGCAACTTTTTTATGCTATTTATCAATTCTTTACTTTTTTTTAAATCTTTAACAACCGCCCTTAATGTATTTGTTAACATCAACCTTAAAAAAATATGCAAATGCTTATGTAATCTTTTGAATGAGGTCAAAAGAATGAGGTTCATTCCTTGACACTTCAATACCTTCATTTAAACCAGCCTAACAAGAATTTAATCTTTTGAATGGAACAATAGAAATGCCGGTCGAATGCTGGAGTTTTTCCGTTTAACAAGTTTGAATTACCTCATTCAGAGGAAGACAATTGTTGTAGTTGGAAGGTGCATTTCCCTACCTAATCACGATCTTCTGTGTAACGCCCTAGTTGTTTTTATTTATTTCATTAAATATAGAGTTTATTTAATTGAATTATTTTATTTATGTGATTTGTTGATGTTTATTTAAATGGATTTATTTGTTATCAGTGAGAATAAGGGTAGGAATTAGAATAATTAGAATTAAGGGCTGAAAATAGAATTAGAAGGAATAGAGGAATTAAGTGGAATTAATAGGAATTAAATAAGGAAGTGGGAGGTTAAGAAATAGAAGTCAGA
>Ga0228710_1007738_pt1 | contig 15749 bp, 12 predicted proteins | sample MedpolnodulmetaG_FD_177995 | JGI IMG/M metagenome (GOLD analysis project Ga0228710, IMG submission 177995) | Root nodule microbial communities from Medicago polymorpha collected in Santa Monica, California, United States - pink nodules | ecosystem: Host-associated > Plants > Roots > Nodule... | reverse complement strand
TTTAAAGAAAAAAAAAAAAAAAAATTATATATATATATACAGCAGAAGAAAGAGAACAAAATTTAATAACTCAACCACCATAGAAGGGGTAATATAGCATCAATTACATTCCAATGCAAAATTAGACCTCTTTAAACAGCTTATCAGAAGATTCAATAACATGTTGTGCTGTATTAATAATTAATTGGTTGAATTACAGGAATAAATTAAAATAGCATGTCATCAACACCTGCAATACATGTCCCTGACCAATAAATAAAAAATTATTCCTGTATAAACAAACACATAAATACCTAGTATTCTGAACATCAGAAGCATCGTAAGACACTAACAATATAAAATGATAGAGCAAACTCTTATACAAGTTTGAAGAGAACCAGCAAAACTAAGAATTAGCCTAAACTTCAATGATCAGACTGCAACTTGTTCAGGGACTTCTAGTTGCTGTTGATGTGATTCTTCAAAGTGAGGAGGGGTTCCTGATGATGGGTGATATGGTCCTGTATTCTGAGAAGATGTTCCTGGGGCCGATGATCCGTGTGATGGAAGAGATGGCTCTGATATTGGAGGATATGGTCCCGACAGTGGATGGTGTTGCCCTGACATTGGAGTAGTCAATCTTGATGGTGGATAAAGTTTCTCCGCCGTTTGCTGGGGCCCAGATTGTAGGCCATAAGGTTGATGTCCATCAATTTGAGGTGAAGGCCCATATGGTGTATAAGGCTTTGCAATTGATTGAGGAGATGCCCTTTGCATACGAGGAGTATGTTGGTATTGAGGGTGGTGAGGCTGCCCTGTTAAATGAGAAGGTCCAGTTGCTGGCATTTGAGACCTATTCATTGGAGGAGAAACTCCCCATGGAGTTTGATGGTGTATTCCTGTCATTTGAGGAGACAGTGGTGGGCGTTGCTGCCCTGAAATTTGAGGTGGATATCCTGAGGGAAAGTGGTTGTTATCTGCTCCAGCCATTCGAGTATCGAAGTGTGGTGGGGAATTCTGTGCTGCCATTTGGGCACGAAATCCAGACGGTTGGTTATGTGTTCCTGCCACTTGAGAAGGTGATGTTTGGTATCGTTGATGTGCTGCCGTTTGAGAAGGAAACTCAGAAAGCGGGTTGTGTGTTCCACCAATTCGAGTATCAAAGTGTGGAGGGGAATTTTGAAACCCAGAAGGTTGGTTATGTGTTCCTGCCACTTGAGAAGGTGATGTTTGGTATCGTTGATGTGCTGCTGTTTGAGAAGGAAACTCATAAAGCGGGTTGTGTGTTCCACCAATTCGAGTGTGTGGAGGGGAATTTTGAAACCCAGAAGGTTGGTTATGTGTTCCTGCAACTTGAGAAGACCGTGTTTGGTATCTCTGAGGTGCTGCCATTTGAGATGGAAACTCAGAAGGTGGGTTGTGCACTCCAGCCATCTGAGCAGAAGGCAGTGGTGGGTGCTGTTGTGGATGCCCATAAGTTGGGCTATGTGTTCTACCCAATTGAGAAGGGGACCTTGCCGGTGGTGGACGGTATGCAGGTCTTGGACGGGAATTGTATCCAATTCGGTTCGTATCTAGCAGCCTCTCAATCTCCTCACCTTTCCCAGCATTTTTGAAAACCTCGGTCACAGATTCACGCAAGGCAGGAGTGACCCCAACACCATACCTCATAACCTCATCCAACAACCCCTGACTCTTATCCAACAAACCTTCAGCACACAGTCCCTTGATCACAACCTCATAGCAAGTGGGATCAGGCTTAGGATCTTGTCCTCCCATTTTGCTCAAAATCTGAGCACACTCAATAACTTTACCATTCTTAATCAATTCATCAAAAACCCTATTGCCGAAGGTAGCAGTCACCCTCAAACCATAATCCACCATCTTGTTAAATATCCTCAAAGCATCATCAATGTTACCCACTTTCAAATATCCATCTATCATAGCAGTGTGAGTAGGCACATCCGCACTCAAATGCTTGGAGCATACCTCTTTAAACAATGTGTCAGCTTCCGACATCATCCCAATCTCACAAAACCTAGAGACAATATTACGATACCCGGCAACATCCATTAGAAAAGGCCTAGAATTTATCTTGGTACCAACCTTCCTAAAAGTATCAAGGGCTTCATCAAACTTACCATGCTTAAAGTACTCATTAACCATGATATTAAAAGTATCGGAATTAACAGCTTGAAAATTAGGAGGAGTGTGATTATCCAACATCTGATCAAACAATTTCAAAGCCTCCTTTTTCTTATCATGCTTAATCAAAACCTCCAACAAAACATTACAAGTCGCAGGTGTCATCCTAAACTCGCGATCCATCAAAGACTTATACGAATCCATAGCCTCCTTATCTCTTCCCTGCTTAAAAAACCATTCCATATAAGTAGCATTGACAACACCATCATAAACACTACACCTTCCCTTAAGCTCATCAAAAAGCTCATTAGCCTTATCCAAATTACCAAGTTCAAGAAAACCTGATATCAGGTTATTATAAACCATTGAATCAGCACCATGATTTTTAGCCAACATCTCGATCAATAAATCATTAGCTTCATCAATGCGACCAACACTGATCAAACCTTTGGTGAGATGACGGTAAGTTACTGATGAAGGACCAAAAGGAGCATGCGCGATGATGTGGCGATAAATCTCGAGAGCCACGTCGACACGGCCTTCATCGCAGTGAGTGTTGATAACATTGTTGTAAGAAACGATATTGGGAACAAGGTTAGATTGGTTGAAGAAAAAGTGAAAAAGTGCAATAGCATCACTATACCTCTTGGCCCGATACATAGCAGCGATGATGGCGTTGCACGTGAACACCGTCGGGCGAGTTGATGAGAACACCGAGTGACGAGCTGCGGCGGAGGCGGCGTCTAAGTCATCGGCGCGAATTAGGGATTGGACACGGTTGTGAAGACTCAATCGAGGTCCGACCAGCGACGATGTGGAGTCAGGGAGGCGAGGAGCGTTAGGGTCACGAGGCTGGTGTTGAGGAGGAGGACGGATTGCGTTCAAGGGAGGCTCGATGCGAAGACGGCGTTTGCGACGGCGTCGCTCTGCCGCTGCTTCTTCGGCGGAGGAGAATGCAAAGGAGCGGGTGGTGATGGAGATGGGAGAGACGATGGTGGGACGGCGGAGAGAGCGGAGAAGGAGGCGGCAGAGTGACATGATTGTGAAAATGAATTGAGAACCAATTCAGTTCTCTTGCTTCTTCTGTTCTATGGTTTCTAAACCCTTCAACTTAAGCCCTAACATTAACACGCGATCAAAATCATTCTTATTTTTTATTTATTTTTATTTTTTATAAATCAATCAATAATATTATAATATTAAAATGACATCACATTAGGTATTTTAAAATGTCACTTAGGATGTTTTTGTTTAGAAGAGAAATCGTGAAAAGAGAAAGAGATAAGGGAGACTATGAGAAGAGAGAAATATAGGAGATTTGATGTGTTGTTTGGTATAAGAGAAATTGTAAATAAAGAAGTTGAATGATTTTTTGAGTTGACAAAAATGACTCTATCTAAAAAATCTAATATTTGTAGTAAACAAAACAAAATTGTCAAAAAGTTGTTCGTTAATTGATTTTATTTTTTCTATTAATAATAATTACGCTACATGTTTGTGACATTATTTTTTAAAAAGATATTTGGCATAGTAGTTCATTCATTACACTATTATTTTTCATCAAAAAAATGTTCCTCTTCATAAAATAAAATAAAGTATACTATTATATTGCGACAGTCTTGTTAAAATATTTTATTTTGCAATTTATACTTTTTTTTCTATATATGATATACCTATGCATGCATAGTAGTACCCGTGATTTAATTATAGTTGTTGAGTTAAAAAAGTGAACAGAGGGTGTATATAGAAATACAACAAAATGGTAGGCATCCATCCCATTTCTTCCCACAAATGAGAAGATTGCAAAAAGTCGTGGGACCCACAATATTTGTATCTCTCTCCTCTATTTCTATGCACACCAAACAAGAGAAATGCAGCATCTCTCTTCAATTTATCTCTTTGCTAACTCTCTCTTCACGATTTCTCTCAAACCAAACAGAGTGTTAAATCTTTTTTTTTTAGGGAATCACTTAAATCCGTTAAAAAAACATTTTGTTTTAAAGTCGTATGGATTGACTTATTTTTGTAATTATGTAAATAAATAAGTTTTTATGTATTATTTATACTTGTTTGGGTAATGTATACTTGTTTGGGTGATCATTTGGTGGTTGTAGCATTTAAATTTGTTCCTAAACCTTGTACATCTTGTTCTTGGTTTAGTGTATTTAATAAATTAGTTTTTGACGATTAAAAAAAATTGATTGGTTTTTATGTAGTTTTGAATATGTGTTGAACGATTGTAGCAGGGTTGACTGTATTTGTTCATGATTTATTGCTTTTTAATATAGTCATTGGTTGCCCTGTTTGACCTCTTTTAATTGATTTATGTTATGATACATTTATGTAAAAGTGAATTGAACAATAATTTGAGTGTTAAAATTAATTTTAGAATCAAAAATTTCAATTTCAACTTTTAAATAGAATCAATTCTTAAGAGCAACCAAACTTCACATAATCAATTTTAAACCTTTAAAAAAAATTGTAAGACAATCACCACGATAAACCCACACAAACAACTTAGAGGTTTCGAGTTTCAACTCGGATGTATCTATTCGGTCTAACAATATCGTTATTTGTCAATAAGGCTAGGTTTTATGAATATCAATTTTAATACACAAAAGTGAAACGAAATATAAAATAATAATATTTATACATCTATTTTATGATAACTTTTTTTCTTATTAATAAAAACAATAAAAAAGAATAAAAAAATACAACATAAATAAAGAGAGAAAGTTGTCTCTCTAAATTATATCAAAACGGTATTACAAATATCATTTCTCCGTGAAACATATTAAAAGAATGCCTTGAACAAGACAGGATATACGTGACAACATGGACCGCAGTTCGCAGTGACATATGAGAGGAGAGTGAGCCACCTATTCCTCCTGTCTTTCCACAAAGACAGAGTTTATGTCAATTTCAATCTATTTCCCCTTTCTTATATATTTATATTTTCGTTAATTTCTTTAATTATTCTTATCGCTATGAACCAATATTGTGTTCAAGAACAGGCTCTTTAATGGTATATTTTTTGTTGCTGAATAGTATTTATTAATACGTGCCTTCTTCTTTTAAAGTATAAAGTTCCAAGTTGATCACTAATTGAGTAAAATAAGACCTGATCACTAATATTATAGATTATACTGTTGGTATGTCTAATCTAATAATGCAGATAAAGAAAAGTAGTAGTGCACTAATTGGTCTTTTTCTTTTAATAGAAAACGACACACACTTGCATACTAATAATAATTTACAATAATATCTTTGAATCTCTATCTATATATCTTGACTTTAGTAGCATAGCTTTCATAATTGGTGTGCCATATGTTATTGTGATCAAAGAAAATATCAGACAAAGAAAGAAAGAAACAAACTACTGTTGTGTTGTGTCACTGTGTTCATCATCAATCATTTTGGAAGAAGATGGAGAGCACACTTAAGTCCTTTAGAGATGGTGAGTCGGTGCTGGACCTCAGCCCAAGATCCGCCGTTGGTGGCGGTGTTGAGGATGTCTACGGTGAAGATTGTGCTACTGAGGATCAACTTGTCACCCCTTGGACCTTCTCTGTTGCCAGGTACTTACATCACATGACATAATAACTTCATTTACTTTTTAATTGCTGAACTATCTATTGTGTTATCATCATGCATGCTTATATGTTATCATGAACGTTTGGATTTATAGAATATTTTTTATGATGGAGATAAAATAAAGTCAAACTGTTAAACTATAAGTTATTTTTACAAGTTATTCTATAAGTTATTTTTACAAGTTATTCGGTAGAGTTTGTGAAAATAAGCTGAAAATAACTTATAGACATGTGATGACAACCATAAACTCTCTCAAACGGTCTCATAAGATGTCAAGTCAGGCGGAAGCTATAGCGGCATTACAGCTATGTTCCGCGATACACTACGCAGTACAAACTACTAAGTATTGCGGCGCTATGTCACGGCAAAATTTGAATAAACCATTATTTTCCGCGTTCCGGTAGACAACACTGAATCAATCCAGACAGGCCCTTAGAGCCTAGTCTGTTCTAGCTCTAACCATTGATTGCACCTTTGTTTTTATTTCTTCTATGACAGTGAATTATTTCTTAGTGTAATTAGTTTGTTGTTTGTGTCTGTCTACACTGCAGTGGGTACTCTTTGCTGAGGGATCCACAATACAACAAAGGGCTTGCTTTCACCGAGAAAGAGAGGGATGCGCATTATTTGCGTGGCCTCTTGCCTCCAACTGTCAGCAGCCAGCAACTTCAGGTTATAGTTTGTTTGAATTTTATCCACAAATCAAGTCAATCTATGAAGATGTTGTTTTCCTTTCTTTGGTTCTCAATATATGTTATTTATTTTCTACAGGAGAAGAAGCTTATGCACAACATCCGCCAATATGAGGTTCCTTTGCAAAAGTATGTGGCCATGATGGACCTTCAGGTATGCATGCATTCCAACTCATGGCACTTGCATTAAATTAACAACATCAAATTACATCATCTATTTTGTGACAATTAATATGTTCCACTTATATAAAAAGATGATGTGAAATTTGATAAGTAACACAGTAGCCTGTTGTTGTGGTCAACAGGAGAGGAATGAAAGGCTGTTTTATAAACTTCTAATTGACAATGTTGAGGAATTGCTCCCAATTGTATATACTCCGGTTGTTGGTGAGGCTTGCCAGAAATATGGGAGCATATACAAGCGTCCTCAGGGTTTATATATTAGTTTGAAAGAGAAGTATGAATTTCTTTTTCCTACACAAGTTTGAATATAATTTCAAGTACTACATTCATTGCAGGCTTATATATAGTTTTTGTTTACCTTTTGCAGGGGAAAAATTCTTGAGGTTTTAAAAAACTGGCCTGAGAGAAGTATTCAAGTTATTGTTGTAACTGACGGTGAGCGGATTTTGGGACTCGGAGATCTTGGATGCCAGGTATTTCTAAAGGAGAATCAAACTCCCGAGGCCTTGTTTGTGTAAACAACTTAATTAAGCGCTTACGGTATAGTGTTTCTGCATAAGCTATTTCTATAACAAGATACAATGAAGTCAAATTATTTTCATATAAAGTAATATAAGTTTTTTTCATAAGCTATATTAGAGAGCTTATTGACATGTCGTAGGCTGTTTATATAAGCTCTTTCAAACAGTCTCACTAGTGTTTATGTCAGAAGACAAGCTCAATTAAGTCAATCCAAACCAACCCTAAGACCTTATAATTCCCCATGATATTACGGTAACACTAGATTTGACTATGCTGTATGTAATTCAGGGTATGGGAATTCCTGTTGGTAAATTGGCTCTGTACTCTGCACTAGGAGGAGTTCGTCCTTCAGCAGTAAGCATTTTCCATCTAGTGTCTCTTCTCATTCTATCATTGTGTTCTCACATGATTTTTGTTGTTCATTCTTCTTACTTTCCTTTGTTTAATGTTTTCATTTTTTCTGGTGGCTAGTGTTTGCCAGTTACAATCGATGTGGGGACAAATAATGAGAAATTACTGAATGATGAGTTTTACATTGGCCTTCGACAAAAGAGGGCAACAGGAAAGGTTTGTATAACATAAATGCCCTTACTAAAAATCATTTTATTATTTTAGCATATATTATCCGCATCATTTTACTCGTATTTATATAGTAGGCTACATTTTATTGGTTTCTTCTTAGGAATACTATGACCTTCTGCACGAGTTCATGACTGCAGTGAAGCAAAACTATGGGGAAAAAGTTCTTGTACAGGTTGTTAAAAATTTCAAATTAAATATATGTGGCTCTTGTACCTATTTTCTCGGCATCTGATTATTATTTTGAATGATTTGTTCAGTTTGAAGATTTTGCAAATCACAATGCTTTTGAATTGCTTGCAAAATACGGTACAACTCATCTTGTTTTCAACGACGATATACAGGTATTATGTCTTACACACACCGGCATGTATTTTTTAATTTTTTTTAGTATGTTTAATTATTAATTAATTCATTTTCTCAGGGGACTGCAGCTGTTGTTCTAGCTGGAGTTGTAGCAGCCCTGAAGTTGATTGGTGGTACCCTACCTGAGCATACATTCCTCTTCCTCGGTGCTGGAGAAGTAAGAATATAATCTGTTTACCGTCTTATTTGTACTTGATAAGTAACAAGTGATATTCATGCTTCTTTCCATACAGCTGAAGTAAGACTATAATCTGTTTTCCCTACATTGGTCTGTCTAACTAATTTTTTGTTATGATTTCAGGCAGGAACTGGTATAGCTGAGCTAATTGCTCTTGAGATGTCAAAGCAGGTGAATTAGCTATTTGTTGTTTATATACCAGTAACACTGGTTTCTTTTGTTCATTTTTTTAATTACAAATGGTGATGTTCTTCTATTTATTTCTGTTGTTTCTATTGCAGACTAAGGCACCTATAGAAGAGAGTCGTAAGAAGATATGGCTTGTAGACTCAAAGGTAAGAACATGATAAAATTTCATGGAAAATTTCATGTTGTAGATTTCATTTTTCAAAATTTCAATTTGAGTCTTTTTTTCTTAACTAATTTATTCTCTTACAGGGTTTAATTGTTAGTTCACGAGCGAATTCACTTCAACACTTCAAGAAGCCTTGGGCTCATGAACACGAGCCTGTTAGCACTCTCCTAGATGCTGTTAAGGTATCAAAATACGTCCTTCGATGACTTGCAATAGGTTTCCTTTAGACATGTTCTTATCTATAACCATCTTAAATTTCAGATAATCAAGCCTACGGTTCTGATTGGATCATCAGGAGTGGGAAAAACATTTACAAAGGAAGTAGTTGAGGCTATGACAGAAATCAATAAAGTAAAATCTTATCTCACTCGCTCTCATAACGAGTATTTATATATATAATTTCAAATAGAAAGTTAGAAAATATATCTCCATCATGTTTGGCCTGCAGATTCCTCTCATTTTGGCTCTTTCCAATCCAACCTCACAGTCTGAGTGTACAGCTGAGGAGGCATACACATGGAGTGAGGTAAAGTAACAGATGACCACATCTTTTCTGTAGACCCGGTTAAGTATTGGTCTTCTTTGATTCAATATTAACTTCTGCAATTTGTTTGCTCGTTTCCGAAAACAGGGCCGTGCGATTTTTGCTAGCGGGAGTCCATTTGATCCTGTTGAATACAAAGGCAAAACTTATTATTCTGGCCAGGTTCTAAAATTTTCTTCACATTCGATGCTATTTTTCTCTTTTAATCAAACCATTGTATCTGATTATTTCCTTGTCAATGCAGTCCAACAATGCTTACATTTTCCCAGGCTTTGGTTTGGGTATAGTGATGTCGGGAGCAATCCGAGTACATGATGATATGCTTCTAGCAGCTTGTAAGTTATTAATATGAGAAACTTTGCATGATACATAGAACAGTACTTACACATAAACAATTATTTTAGATCTTGTATAGTTGACAAATGAATGACAAACATTTGTGTTATTTATGGTTGCAGCGGAAGCCTTGGCGAAGCAAGTGACAGAGGAGAACTACAAAAAAGGCTTGACTTATCCACCTTTCTCTGATATCAGAAAAATTTCGGCCAACATAGCTGCAAATGTTGCTGCCAAGGCATATGAACTAGGTGTGAACTCTAACTTATTCATTCATATTATATAGCTATCTCAGTCCCAGACATGTATTTTTTTTTCTTCTTCCTTTTAAACTAAACAAAATTGCTTTAACTCTCATTGTAGGCTTGGCTACACATCTTCCTCGTCCTGAGAATCTTGTCAAGTATGCTGAGAGTTGCATGTATTCCCCTTTGTACCGCAACTATAGGTAAACAGGGGCAATTTACTATTGACTCTGAAGCTTTTGGACGTATTAAGGATGTTGGTGTATGGTGTCCTTTTATGCTTGTGAAGAATAAACGATTTTATGCTTTATCTGAACCAATATGTTCTTTCCATTATGATATCTTATTTCATCTCATGTCATTCTAATAGCAATGTATGTTACAAGTTGCCTAAGGAAACGGTTTGAGAAAGCATTATAGCTTCAGTTATTTGCTTGGCAACTTTGGTTCGGTTCAACATGGCCTCTTGAGATATGGGGAATGATATTTTGATGCATAAATGAATTTAATTTGTATACCCCAACGGTGTAATTTTTTTTGACATGCATCCAATCAAACCACTCAAATATGCCACTTTTGTAGGTTAGTTCCTAAAACATCTATACGGACACCTATTTGCCATGTTTTTGTTGGATGCAGGTATAAAAAAATTACAATATAGTGCATAGAAATTAACCCCATAAATGATAGGAGGAGTGATATTTGAACAACCGATATCACCGTATGAAAATACAGTTAAGTGTTAATTTGATTAAAGAGAAGAAAAAAAATTATTAAATTGACATCAATTTAAAAATAAGATGTTAGACAACTTCTATGTTTTTAAAATAACTTTCTCAAATGATAGACCATTATTTTAACACATAGATACACGCAATCAAAAGCTGCTCACCCAAAGCTCCTCGGAGCACCGGGTGGAAAAAGGAGGGAATTTGACTCATCCTCGAACTTGAAACATCAATTGAAATTGGGTTGAAAGATTGGAGGTGAAGAAATATATGAAATTGAAATAAAAGTTTGATGCTTCTTCAATGGGTACATAAAATTTAAATTTAAAAATCCCGGAATTTTTCAAAGGGAAGGAGAAGAAGATACAAAGAGATAGATGGCTCATGGATATTTTTTTTATTACAAACCTTGTTTCTTTTCTAACATACAGAAAAGAAAAAGTAAAATAATGAGTTAGTATTATATTATAATTTCAGTAGCCACATAACATGTAACATCGAAACAGTCACAGGCATTGTTGGAGAAAAATTAAAAAAATTAGGCTTAAGTGCAGTTTTATCTCCCCTATATTAAAACTCAGAATTTTACGCCTTCTATTTTGCTTGATTATGAATTTTGCCTCCCTTATTTTAAAACTCAGAATTTTACCCCCCTTTTTATGTTTTCCAGGATTTTATCCCCTCCTGCCTATTTTATCCACATAATTATTATTTAAAGTAATATTTTTTTATTATTTATTTTTTTAATGAAAAAATAAAAATAAAACCAGAAAAATACTAAAAAAAACGAATAAAAAATGCTAGAAAAAATACATAAAACTAGTATGATCTCTAAAAATAAAATAAAACACTAGTATGAAAATACACAAAAATAGCAAATATTTAGAGGTGCAAACTAGTTTTTTCATGTAATTTTAATTGAATTTTTTCTTGTATTTTCATTGTTTTTATATTTTTTTGGGGTTAATTAAGTAAATGGTCCCTATAAATATTCAGAATTTTGTTTTTAGTCCCTATAAAATAAAATCACACTTTTTAGTCCCTATAAAATTTTCCATCAGTATTTTTAGTTCTTGTAAAAATTTTCATCATCATTTTTAGTCTCTATCAAAAATTTCCATCAACATTTTTGGTCCTTAAAATGCTTAAGGAAAAATGTCATAGGGACTAAAAAGTGTGATTTTATTTTGTAGGGACTAAAAAAAACTGTGAGTATTTATAGAGACTAAAAACTTAATTAAGCCTTTTTTTTGGTTTTTTTTGCCTTTCCTTGTTTTCTTTTTTTATTTTTTTTACCGAATTTATATTTTCTAATCGTTTCTTTATTTTTCTAGTATTTTTTTGTTCTTTATTTTAAAATAGGGGGGACAAAATCCTGAAAAACGTAAAATAGAGAGGGTAAAATTCTGAGTTTTAAAATAAGGGGGGCAAAATCCAGATTCAATCAAAATAGAGGGGGTAAAATTCCGAGTTTTAAAATAGGGGGGGCAAAATCCAAATTCAATCAAAATAGGGGGTAAAACTGTATTTAAGCCAAAAAATTATATATCAACAGTCAGAAAAAGACTTAATAAAGAAAAGAAAACATCAAGAACTAATATAGTACAATTAAGGGTCCGTTTGTATTCACTTACTTTTGAGCTTATTTTTGAACTAACATAAAGAACTAATATAGAAAGTAGAGTTAAAAAAAGAGCCCTCCAAGCCGCACAGCTCCAAGATTATTGTTTGCTTTATACAAGCAGATCAGCATGTGTTTCCTTGTAGCGCTGACTAAAGTAATCCCGGTAATATATAGGAGGAAATCTGAAAACAGATACAAGCAAGGATGTAAGACTTATAAAGAATACTAGAATTAGAAAGAAAGATCCCTGTACAATTATTAACCATACCAGGTGCAATTAAATTCATGCAACTTAACCTTATAAAGATTGCATGTTTGAGTCCTCCGCGACAAAATAAATAAAACTTAGAATGGAAGTAAATCAGATAGTAGCGTTCACTGCTCATGAAAAAAAAAGAGATAGTAGTGTTCACTTACTTGGGAGGATTTTCATCTGATTTGCAAGTTGGCAAACACTCCACTAGACAATCATGACCAGGCTCCAAGAAATACGCAATCTGTAAATAGAAACAACATAGGATTGAGTAAATCACCATTGAGTTTTACCAGTTTAGTATGTTGAAAATTGTAGAAAGAAGCATGGAGGCAGCGATTAGAAAATTGAACCGGGTTTTCAGGAATAGCCGAAAGTAAATATTTAAAAATGTTATTGAAGTTGCCAAACTCACTTAACAAATGTAACAAAGCTTTGCAATCAGCTATTAAAGAAAAATAGGGAGTGGGACTAACAGAATATCTCTCTTGACCATTTCCTATAACTCTGTGCAAAGTAGACCTGAGTTTGAATGCAAAGCAAGTTGTGAATTTTATGCTGAACACAATCTGAATTAAAAAGGATACACTGACAAAAGAACTAACAATTGCTCTAAGTGTATATAAGTATAACAGTACTTCAAAAAGGAGAGGTAAATATATGTTAAAGAAAATGAACAGCATAGCTGGATAGATAAGTTTCTCACTTGAAAGTACAGTTGCTCCAGCGCTCCAGCATGTCTCCAAGGTTAACTATAAATGCTCTACAAACATAAACAATGAGATTAATGATGAAATAGTTTAGGGATCAACCTAACAAAGGCAATTAAACATAAAAAGGTTTTGTGGCAAACTGGTTGTAGTTCAGGGTTAAGAAGAAAAGATAAATCTCAATAATAATGCATATATTGCAAGAAGCAACTTTTTTAACTCCCTTTTTTAAACCATAAAAGCAACAGCACCATAAGGCCTAACCCCTTCAATGGTGTCACATCCTCCCACATCTGAGCTTTAGCATCCTTATTCTTGCATATCTGCAAACAAAAATGTTAGCCTCTAATTAACTAATAAATGTTAGTGATATGTAGAAAAAAAAATCGGTTTCATTCTTACCTGAAGACCCTGGACATCATCTGTTGCCAACAGAGTAATCAGACCATAGTCAGTATGAGCTCCAGCTGCGTATAACCCTTGTGAAGGATCTGAGATTTTATCTTCATGGCATGACAACAACGATGAATTATGAACACAGTAGAAGAAATTGTGCCGTTTGTAATTATATCAGGTGTAAGGCACCACAAGAGACTACTAATCCGGTACCTTGATAGTGTAGCAAACGCAAAATGGCAATGGGCTCTCCTAGGGTTTCTGGTTCATCAAAAAAATTAGCATCCAAACCAAGTGCAAGGGCTATTATCTTTGCAAGTGCTTTTCCCACTTCTCTGTATATAAATCACAAACAAACAATAAATGGACAAATATTTTATAAGCAGCTTTTTCTCTCTTCCATTTTCCCCCTGTTACAATGCTAATAGCAGTCATACTCATACTATCAGGGAAATTTGGAGCTTAGTAACTACACACTATCAGGGAAAACAAATTTTACATTCCAATTGAAAAAATGAATGAACAAGGTACAAGGATTAATAAAAGAAAATTCATAGGAAGCAAAACATAAGCTAATTAGAGAAGTTCAAAAATCCATGAAGACCAAGTTCAAATTACCAAAATAGGACAGAGGTAACTTTGACGGTGACATTGATTCAAACATGGACACCAGACATGTACTTACCGGTAGTAATTTAAAAAGAAAATTGAAAGTGATTGAATGTAATCACATGTGTCACGTTCCAGATACTGACAATGGCATTGTTCAAATAAACAAGTTAAGCAAAACTTACAATGCCCGGCGTTGGTATTCTTCCATAGTCTCCCTCCATCCCGGAAGAACCTCTAAAAGTGCACAGTCAAAATTGATGAGAAATCAAAATTCAGTGTTAAGAACATAACAAAAAAGTTTTCAATTCAATCAAAGAGATTAGAGTACCTGATGCAGGCCATAAGTTAGGACCATAAAAAGGTTTATGATGAAGTGGATCATTGTTTTCAACTCCAATATTGTACCCTTCTTTGTAATCTCCATGTAATTGGTTTTGAGGATCAAGTATTTCATCGAGAAGAGGTGTATAACCCCTATGGCTATCGTTTCGGAGAAGCTTCATCTTTTCATTGAGTGGAAGAGTGAAAAATTTCTTACTCTGAGCAAAAACCTCGTCCATAAAGTCTTGGCTTATTCCATGATTGATAAGGTAGAAAAACCCAGAATCGGTGCAAGACTTTTATTATTCGCCATGAAAAGTAAAAAAATTGGAAAGAAATTTATGAGTGTTTTCTTAGTAGTAAAAACAAACCGAGAGAACATAGGTAATGATAAGAGGATAAATTTGTTGCAGTGTTTTACCTGTTTGAGTAAATTAACGTTATGGTCGATGTTAGGATTGGAGAGGTCGATACAACTCAGAACTGGTTGTGCTTGAGGGATCTCTGCTACTGTACTCTCTTTTTCCATTTCGGAGTACTTTGTGTGTTCTGTTCTCTCTGCTTCTGTTAGACCAACTACAATGGCCTTGTTGAAAGAACCATTAAACATGTTGAAGCCTTGCAATGGGGGTGTTGAAAATGATGGGAAAATGAGGTGGAGGAAAGAGGTGATGAACCATCTCAACATGTTTAATTCTGCACCGAGGGGCCATGTGGCGCGTTTTCGTTGGTCACGAGGGGCGCGTGTGATACACGCGCCGACAGCGCGCGTGAGGCGCAGGGAGGCGCGGAGAGAGAAATGCAAGTGGATAAAGCAGGGACACGTGGCAGAAAATGATTGGCTGCTTGGATTTTTATCATCTTAATACTTTTGACTCAATTATTTCATTGCAAATTATTTTTTTATTTTTTTACCAATATTCATAATTTTTTTTTCTTTATAAATAGAGACTTGGATCATTTGATTTGGACACAGAAAAAAAAACCAAATTTTTCACTCTCTTAATCTTATTATTTGCTTTCTATTAGCTTTTCTTTTGCCATTTATTCAGTATTTAGTGAAATGGATCCCAATAATAATCAATTCAACACCCAAAATTCTTCTGATTACCCATTTAGCTACCAAAATCCCAACAATTATCAACACCCAAATCAATTTTCCAACCAACATCCTCAAAACCCAAATCAATTTCTCAACCAACATCCTCAAAACCCAAATCAATTTCCCAACCAACATCCTCAAAGCATGTCTAATTTTGGTCTTGCATCAAATTTCAATCACCTATCCTCTGTTCCAAACAACTTTAATCCATATTATAGATCTATGATGGGATATCCATCTCAAACACCCCCATTTAATGGTTATATGCCAATGGTGAATGAAAAT
>Ga0228710_1007737_pt1 | contig 15749 bp, 10 predicted proteins | sample MedpolnodulmetaG_FD_177995 | JGI IMG/M metagenome (GOLD analysis project Ga0228710, IMG submission 177995) | Root nodule microbial communities from Medicago polymorpha collected in Santa Monica, California, United States - pink nodules | ecosystem: Host-associated > Plants > Roots > Nodule... | reverse complement strand
TTGTGGATGTAATTTTTAGGTTTAATGTGCTGTCATGTCAATGTATGCTCCACAAACATATGGTGTTTTTGCTATAATTATGGTACTATTTTCATGATGTACTGACAACTATGTTTGATATTAATCCAATTTCTAATTTCAATTAATCAAATTTTACTTCAACTATTTTTGATGTTAATTCAAATTTTACTTAATTGTGTATGATGATTTTATTTCTGTAAGCAAATAATGTCATTTTTCTGGTGTATAAATAGGAGGACCATTTTTTCTGGTTTATAAAATATAAGGACTATAAGTGCAAACAATGCCTTATATGTCATCTGCACTACTAACTTATGCCATGCCACAACAAACACAAAACACATAACTACTACAAACAACTCAAGATTATAAGGGAAACCCTCATTTCATTCATTCTAATTGTCACAACAAACAATAAGTTCACAACTCAAATTACAACAAACAACTCAAGATTACACATAAATAACAACACCTAAACATTTTCAATACTACTAGTTCCTTCAAGCCTTCGTCTATAACACTAGTTCCTAATTTTCTTCCTCTTTAAGCCTTCAAGATAACAACACAGAGCAATCCCATAATGACCACAACAACTAGAACAAGCATTCCTTGGCAAAACTTTAACTTCTTTTTCAAATCCTCATCTTGTTTCAGCTTTACATTATCCTCCTTCTTAAGTTCATCAATTCTCTTCATCAATGACAAAATCACCTCCTTTGCACGCCCAGAGATTTCTTCGTCGTACCAATTGAAGAAACTGCATCCCTTTCGTCCCTGCAACTGATTTCACATACAAATCACAACATGTTAGTTTAGTGTTTCAACTTATGCTTGCAAAATCATTTTGCATAATCTGAGATTTACCATGTATAACCCACATCCATTAAACATGCGCCCAAGATTCTCAGTTGTCCAAGCGGTAGTAAGAGTTGAATCAAGATCACACCAGCAACGCACATCTATCCTACGTGAAGCACAACTGTTATTGAAAACAAAATATTGAGACATTTTCGAGTTCTAGAAGAAGCCAGAAAGTTGCGACAAAATTGAAGAAAAAACGAGCAGGAACAAGAGAGAAAGTTGCGAAATTGAAGAAAGGATGAAGAAATTGATGAAGGGGTAAACGATGAAGATGAAGGAATTGACGAAGGAGATGATGATTTCTGAATTGATTGAATCCCAATTTGGGAATTAGGGTTTTTGTTTTTTTAATTTCCAGGTTAAATTTCCTCTTTCTTTTTTAAATATTTGAAACCATAAAATTGTATTTTAACATTAATAATTCCTGTTTTAATGACATGTAAATTGCATTTTCCATCTTGGCAATGCCACATATGCCTTCATTTGCCATCTGTGCGTTTTTGGAGGAAAAAATGGGGGGTAGGACGAAAACTGCAACAAAAATGATAAATGAAGGACCATTTTGTTTTGTTTTAAAGAGACAGGACCATTTTCGTGAGTAGGCCAAAACACGAGGACCAAAAATGTAATTAAGTCAATTATTTAACGTCAAGGACTAAAGTGATAACAAAAGTACATAGTCAGAAACTTTTTTGTATTTAATCATGAGTTAGAGACTTATGTGACAACGAGATGTAAAGTCAATGACTAAAACAATCATTTGCTCTAAAATATAATATTGTTTATTCAAGATCACATGAAGGCCAACACAAAACTCATGTGAAGGCTTGTGTGTTGCTTTTTATAAAAGATTAGGCAATCTTTCAACTTCAATTTGCCGGAAAACAATGGAGGTATAAATGCAGTTGAGAAAATAATTTACATTGTTATGATTTTTGACGAAGTTGCAATTCACAACAATAAATAGCATTTTTCTTATTCAAAATATTTTTTTTGAAAAAAATACAAATATTATAACTAAAACAGCATGGATTAAAGTATATATAAAATAAATCCTTAAAAATATATATAAAAAATATTAGCGGAGGAAAACACAAGCAAGATCAAGACAAACAAAAGTTTCTAAGATATACTTTCTCTTTATGCTAACAAAAAACTTAAATAATCACCCGAAAACCATATTCCATTCCACGCCACAGCGGCACAGCCAAACCATTAGATATGACCGGAAGCTCAACAATAGCATTACTAGTAATTTAGCATCTGGCTTGGGTAGTCCTCGTTAGTGATATGGAGCGAGTTCCTAATGTGTTTATTTTTTATTAGTTTAAATGTGTCACTGGTCCCTGCACTTTCATCAAATTTTGACATTGGTTTCTGTACTTTTTTTTGTTTGGCATTGGTTCCTGCACTTTGTAATAATATTGGTATTGGTCCCTCTGTTAACTTTCTGTTAAAAAAAAAAACTAATGGAGTGCCATGTGGCCCAATCATTTCACGCCACGTGGCACCAATACCAATATTTTTACAAAGTGCAGGAACCAATACCAATATTTTTACAAAGTGTAGGGACCAATTCTAAACAAAAAAAAGTATAGAGACTAATGTCAAAATCTGATGAAAGTGCAGGGACTAAAGACATATTTAAGCCTTTTTTATTTAATCCTCAGACTAGTTTAGTTTATTTAATGTTTTTTTGTTGTTGTTGGAGCTTTGGCAGTTGTTTGTCTAAGAGGGCATTAAGTTGGCAATACTGACACTATAAACTCTTTTATTAGGAGTTTTCTGATATCTTTGTTGTTGTTTTGTTGTATATAAACCCACCGCTTCACCCTCATCGATGTCACAAAACGGGGAGAATCATGTAGTTTTTGCAAGCATAAAATTACACTCTTTGCCTTTAAGACACATTCAAATTCCACCTTATTAGGCGATAAGGAAATCGAGACATCTATATTGCATTTATACCTTATAGAGGTCGGTTTATCTATCAGTGCAAAGCTGTAAAAGTTGACCTCTATTAATCAAAATTAAAGGGAGCTGCGCTGCCTGAATGAATGACATAGAAATATATATTTTAATATTAATGACGTGGAAATAAAATATCCAACAACATACCATATAAACAATGCCACAAAAAATCCACATATTTAACGAGCACGCCACATAATTTAAAGGATATTAGAAATTTCTGTTGACATTTTAAATATGGGATCAAAAAACTGGCTTTTAAAAACGAGTATCAAAAGTTAACTAAATTAGAAATTACAAATAAAAAAAAATTACATATTTTTTTCCTTGTGTCTGTGAACCGGTTGGGCCCGACCGGATATATATGAAGGAATAATAACATAAGATACTTACGCGTAATTGTACTTTCTCTCTTCAGATACGTGTTCCGTTCTTTTCGATTTCCCAAACCTAAGCCTCAGAACCAAAAACTCGCTAGGGTTCATAATCGCGTTTCAACCAATCTCTTCGTGTAATTGGTACGTTTTCTTCACCCTTTTCCAATTCCTTCCTTCATTACGTTTTTCTTTTCTTCAAATTCTCAAATCTCAATTTTCCCCCAATTTCCAATAAAAAGGGGTTTTTTCCCATGATTTCTTTTCTTTCATTTAGGGTTTTTCACGCGTCCCTTGTCCCCCTTTTTCTACTATTTGAATTCAATTTACATGTTGAAGATAGCTTATTTCAATAATTTTTTTTTTATCATGCTGAATTATTTATTGAATTACTGCTACAATTTCTGAAATTTGGTCTTTCTTAGTGCAATTGTTTCAATGTAATATATATGTGAAATTTAAGTAATAGAGAAGAAAAAAAAAAGATAAGTTTTGTATGACTGTTTGGGAGAATTTATGAAAACAGCTTATGTCATTTTTCATAAGTTTTCCAAGATAGCTTATGAAAACAGCTTATAGCATATAAAAAAAGAATTTAACTTTTTTTTGATATAGAAATAACTCCTGTAAGCTTATATATAAGCGCTTGTGCTATAAGCTGAAAATAAGCTGTTTATCCAAACATATCCTTAGTGTTGAGAAGTTGGAAATTGAGGATTCGGACCCGTACCCGAACATAACAAATGTCCCTGCAAGCTTTTACCATTTGAGTCACATATGGGACTGTACTTACTGGACAATGATATGTACTTTACTTCAAATGGATGTACTTGTGATTGAAATGAAACCGTAGGCTTATTCTCTATATGCTTGTTCCAGCTCTATTATGTTTTTCTATCATTGTTACAATTGTTTTGGCTTTTCACAGCTTTGTTTTCTCTTTTGTTGTAGGAATGAGGTTGTGATTTCATATTCATAACTCCGCTGAGAATTAACATTTGACAAAATTGTAACTGTTGGAGTGAGAGGGGTAATACATTTTCTGACTCAATCATGGAGATACAGACTTCTGGCAGGCCAATTGAGTCCTTGCTAGAGAAAGTCCTTTGCATGAATATTCTGTCATCTGATTACTTCAAAGAGCTTTATCGATTAAAAACATACCATGAAGTTATTGATGAGATATACAATCAAGTTGATCATGTGGAACCATGGATGACGGGGAACTGCCGTGGTCCTTCAACTGCCTTCTGTCTTCTTTACAAGTTTTTCACCATGAAGCTCACTGTCAAGCAGATGCATGGGCTACTGAAACACCCTGATTCTCCTTACATAAGAGCGGTATGTAGAGGTTTGTAACAATGAATAGTGTGTGTGTGTGTTCATGTGCATGATGTTTTTGTTAATTTGCGTATGAATATCTTATTCACCATTTTGTATCGAGTTTAGGAAGTGTTGAATTTATATTCACCTTCATAATTAGCCATCTTGCGTATCAAGAAAATAGTAGTGCACCCGAGACAGTTTGATTGATAATATAGTATGTACTTGTTTGATTTAAATTATGGGTCTGTTTGGATTGACTTGTTTAAGCTTTATCTACTGGCATAAGTTTTGTGAGACTGTTTGGGAGAACTTATGAAAACAGAATATGACTGTTTTCAAAAGCTTTTTCAACTTACTTTAATAAGTTCTCCAATATACAGAGTAGCTTATAAAAATAACTTATAGCATACACAAAAACACATTATTTTATCTTTTGCTCTAAAACTAGCCTATGCAAGCTTATACGTAAGTGCTTATCATGGCAAGTGCTTGTGCTATAAGCTGTTTATCCAAACAAGCTCTATTTCTTGAAATGTTATAACAGAGTTTGGGCTTAGTGCGTTTGTGTTTTTTGTTGAATCATCAAAGCCACGGTAGACAAAATCAGGAATAGATGGTAGGATTGAACACTTCCATGGTTTTTGCTTACTGCTATGATATTGCTCACATCTATAAGCATGAATTGGCGAGATTATAGGGGATCACTTTGATCCATTTTGGTCCAATTTCATGAGGCCAAGTTGTCCATTTTTGAAAAATAAGACTCGAGCACCCTTGAAATCTTAAGACCTTAGGTTCTGGACCTATTTTGTCAATCATTTGACCTTCCCTTGTAATCTGTACACCCGTGGCTAGTATCAGATGTGGCTTGTGGTTGATACTTTAGAGAGCCTGGCTGTTGGTTTGACCTTCCCACTTCCTGCTTCTTATTCAATCTGCATTTGTTTCGGGTTGTTTGTAGTGCTCAACTGAATTCTTGGTTGATTATTTGATTGCTCTATTTGTGTACTATGTTTGGTGCTTTATCCCGCAATATCCATGATTATTCAAGTCTCTTAGTTTTACGCGCTGTACAATACTGTGTTTTATACCACAGGTTGGTAAATTTGACTTTGTTGCGAGTGTTGTGAATTTAGGCTTTGATAATAATGAAAATCCTTCTCTTTTACTTCTAATTTTCATGAAGTTTGGAATGCTTGGCATCAAAGTAGAGTATGCTCTGTTGCTTACATAGATGTTCAACCTTTTTTAATTTTAGCTTTTAGGCATATCTCAACATTCTTATTGTTTTGCCCTTATATCCATTTTATCTTGTGATCTGCATTGATTCCTTATGTTGGTTACAGGTTGGATTTCTCTATCTAAGATATTATGCTGATCCAAAGACTCTGTGGAGCTGGTTTGAGCCATATGCAAAGGATGATGAGGTATGTGAATATGATTATGAAATTTATCGCTTTGGATGTCCGTCATCCAATGTCATTTATTAAGTTTTTGAGTTATCATCTTTTTCCTGTTACTTTATTCTAACATTCCCTTCATCCCTTACAATAAGATCTATTTACAAAATTCACGGGTATTAAGAAAAGTTGTTGTAGCAAGAAATTTGTAAAAAGTGTTACTTTTCCATAGTTGATATCATAAGAAAGAGAAAACAAATTTATGTTTTCTAATTGTAAGCTAAATAGAGGTATTTTTATAAAAAAAAGCATTAATGGAAGTTAAAGTTTGAAAATGGTCTTTTACATTAAGGGATAAAGAAATATGAGAAGTATGTCTTATAATTAGAGGGATGGATGGAGTAAATCTATTTCATATTTTTTTCTCTATATTCTTACTTCAAATTATATGACTACTTCTTTCTTTGCAATTACACACTTTGATCATGTACAAAATTTAATTTTATCTACGAGGGGTTTTCGTTATGGTACTGATGCCTTGATGTCGTACTTTTGCATAGCATTCTATTTTCTATTTGTATAACAATTTTTTGTACCTTTGCTTGATATGGAGCTATGCAAGTAGTATATTTTGTCAAAAATATGATATGTTTTTTAGCCAAATTTATCAAGATTTTGGTATTTATTGTATGTTTTGCTGTGGCTTATATGGTCCTTTTCCATGAAAGATATTTGTTTGGGTTTCAATTTTGTCGAAAGAATATCTATTTTAGGGATAGCATTTAAAAGTTCTTAGGTAACATGCTAATTATATTAGTCATATTGAATTATGATACTTCATCGGTAAAAAGCTGATGATGCTTTGTTTCAGGAATTTTCTCCTGGATCTAATGGACGGATGACTACGATGGGTGTATATATCCGTGATTTGCTCCTTGGACAGGTTCGTTATCTTTTATGAAAGTGTTCTTTCTGGTTTAAGTTCTTTGAGTTCATGATTTAATTTTGATTGTAGACAATCAAATGCATTTACATGATAACGGCAAACAATACCCCGACCCCTTGTTATTTAGATTTTTAAACATAATGACTTATAAGGCTAGGGAAAATAATCATTTGACTGAAGTATTGACTAGTTAAATTGAGAAATCTCTCTTCAGAGCTCTACTACCAGAATCCAGGTGCATCACAAGAATGCAAATGCAGATATGTTCCTCATCATCACATATTTTGGAGTAACAGTATGAGGTGCTTTCACACTTTCAAGATTTTTGGACATAAACTTTTTGCACTTACCAACAATTCTTATAAGTATACTAGTTCAATAGAATCTTTTTTTTCTTTTCTACCACGGCATCTTTTTCTTGTTTTATTTCTAAAATCACTACACCTGGGTTCCCAGAAGAAAACTGAGTATTTAATCACACATCTTCTTTAGAATAAGACTTATTTTAGTCCTGGTTAAAGGGACACTAATATTGGGTACCTGCACTTGAGTGATCAAATTGTTAGATTTTGAGAGACTGCGAATAGAGGTTAAATTTGACGGAAGCACCAAAAGGATAGTGTTTCTATTATTATAAGTCAAGAATCAAGTAGAATACTATTCTTCAAGGGCTTTTCAAATTTGATAAAATTGACGGAGGAAATTAGTAGCGTAGCCAGTGTATATTTTACTTGGGGGATCAAAAAAGGATTTTCCCATCTTGTGTATCATCCATTCCTTTCTACTTTTTTAATTTTATCTCCTTTTCTTTCTGAGGTTGAGCTGATATTTGTCCTACGTGTCATTAATTTTGCATTTTTGTTTCCCCTGCAAATTTTAGGGTCCTCTAATCCTTTATGAAGCTTAATTTCCTTGAGATCTTAGAGAAAGAAATGGGTATCCTGTAATGCCCACCTGTCAGTGTAAAACGCCTTTGTATATCAGGTTTTTGCAACTGCTTTATTTTCTGATCATTTAACCTATATTTCCCTTAATATTTTTCCTGGGTGTAGGGGAGTTGCTGGAACCCCTCACTTATAATCCAAACTTTTGATATTCTTGGTTTATAAAAGGAAGGAACAAATTCAAAAACTGATTATCTTTTCATATGCAAGAAGAGATTCTGGAGAGAATTCTTAATGCTTATAGTATGCTCCTTATTTGCTTCTTTAATAAATACTATTTTGGGTACTTCTTTATCCCATTTATATTTTGTTGGTCATGTATGGATTGACTTCGTGGTTGCTTGTTTTTTATTTGAATTTGAATTTCTTGTGAATTTTTGTTCAGCCTTTTATGTTGTCAGCACAAGTACACAATCTTGCTCTTCTCATCCTTTATTTTTTTCATGAATATTTAGTATTTATATCAATGCTCACGTTTCTTAGGGTAAAGTGGGTAACTATCTCTTCTGGCGGTTATCATTTTTGTGTTCTATTTCTTTGATTTTTTATGATTAAATGTCATCATCGACAAAGTTGAATGCCCCGTTGCCCCATTTTTCTTACCCTTCATTCCTGGTAATTTAACTTGTATAAGTACATTGATGATTTTGTTCTGCTGTTGCAGTACTACTTCGACACACTTTTTCCTCGCATCCCAGTTCCTGTAATGCGTCAGGTTGTGGCAAATCTGGAAAAGTTGAAGCTCCCTACTACACATTGTGGTACGACAGGGGAAACCACCCGTCACGGTTCTGATGACACTGCCCGTAGACCACCTTCTGTGAAAGCTGCCCTTTCAGTCTCTTTTGGTCAGCGTGCGCCACATCGAGCCTCTACAAGGGATTCTTCACCCATTCGTCGTACGGTACCTGCTCCTCATGAAAAAAATGGCACTGATGACATAAGAAGATCTCCCAGCAATCATCGCAGTCAGAGCCGTGAGTATCCTGAAAGGGATAGGGACAGGGAGCGGTCACGCTCCAGGGACAGGGACCGAGAAAGGGATAGGGAACGTGATAGGGACAGATATTATGACCGAGATAGGAACAAGGACCGAGATGCTGAAAGATACAGGGATCGGGACCGGGATAGGGACTATGAGAGGGACAGATCCAGGAGGGATAGGGACCGAGAGAGAAGTTATGATTATGATAGGAGGTCTAAGTACGCAGAGAGAGAAAGTAGCCGGGATTATGACAACAGCATTGGCAATGGTAGTAGGCACCATCGTAGTAGGAGTCGGAGTAGAAGTAGGAGCAGGAGCCGAAGTCAGAGCCAAGTTGGCACCGCACGCCATGACTCACGATCTAGTCCACAGAGAGATGCAAGTAAGAAGACTTCTGCATCAAGTAATCTAGCTAAACTTAAAGATTTGTACGGTGATTTAGGTGAAAGCAAAGGAGATGCCAACATGGAAAGAATTCCTAGAAGGGATAATAGTGGCGAAGAGGTTATTAGACTTGGTGGCTCTTCTTGGAAGTGCTAAGAATGATCACAGAATGCTTGTATCTGATGCCGGATAACTGTTCCATTGAAAAAGAGCATATTGGATTTTTCCTTTTCATTGCCTTTCATTATCACTTTGTTGACATAAGTTATAGGTTGATGAAAGCTATCTAAGCTATCTATATTTAGCATATATAGATAATGTATACTAAATTTCTTTCCTGGTACATTGAATTCCCTGCTTTGTAATTGCAAGTTTTAGACTTAATGATCATTTCATGGAGACTTGAAGTACCATGCTTCCATTGTTCAGTTGAAACAATGTTATGACAGATTTAATTCATGTTCTAATGTTGAACACCTGTAGGAGTTTGAGCTTTAAATTGAGTTCATATTCTGATGTCGTTATAATATGCTAAGCTGCTGAATAAGTTTGCTGGCTAGATGCAAATTGATGGATTGTGTATGTGTCAATATCGCTCAACATTAGTGTATTATAAATCTGACAAGTGATAGTTTTTTTTTTTTTTTTTTTTTTTTTTTTTTTTTATTTTTTTAAAAATATAAAAAAAATATATATAAATATACTTCATTTTAGTGAACTTGCATGTCAATTACCTTTGGCTTAATTTTTGTTCTGCGTAATTCCTTTATAAAACAGTACATAAAATTTATATACACTGGAAGGTTAAAGTTTTATTATCTTCTTGTAAAGGAAAATAAACCGCACATTATAATTAAATAAATAATAGGCCATGAAAGAACCTTTTCATCAATGAAGATGCAATAATACAAGGATGAAAACCTGAAGCTATGTGAATACGTGATGCTAAAACCTCTTTTATAATTTAAAATAAAAATAAAAATTGTCAGGTTTACTATCATGATACATTTTCTATCCGACTATATATCAAGCAGTGATAGAAATTTGGAATGCAATTGCATTTCTCCTATACTACTCTTCAGTAAACCATTTGCAATGAGATTTTGCTGTATTGCACTGCACAGTAAAACAAAGCGCCTGGTTTGTTCCAGTGAGCTTCTTCGGGACTATTCACACTTGAGGGAACGGTATATGTGTCTGACAAAGATTAAAGAAGCTCTGAAACCCACGGTTCCAAGCATAAGAAAGAAACCAAAGCAAATGCAAGCCATGTAGCCGAAAAAGAAAGAAGTTTGCATGAAACCAGACATATCTGATCTTGCATGGTAGAAAAACATGCAGTAACCATATATGAACAAGCCAGTTGATCCACCACAAAGGAAAGACCTAATATCATGTAAAACAATGACAAGTTAGAAAATATAGGGACATGAATTTCATCAATGTTAGCTTAAGAATACATATGTAATATGAAGCACGGACACCTTTAGGACTAGGCGTGTCGCGGTGTCCGACACTCCTATGACACCCGTACAACACGTGTCAAACCAGTGTCCTAAATAATTGTTTTTTTTTTTTACTTCAACACTCCTACAAGCGGTGTCCGACACCTATATAACACTCATATGCGCCGTGTCGGACAACTCAGACAAATATCTAAACAATTTTTTTTCTCCCTTGCTTACGTATGTTTTTAGAAATATTGATCAATTAGGGGTTATAGACATTATAGTTGATTATATCATTTTTAGTTTTTTTGATAGTAGATGAATAAACAAAGGTCAAATACTATGATATCTTGTTGTAGAACTTTTTCTGATGAAATAAATTGCTCAAGTTATATGTTTATATATGTATTTTAATTTTAAACCGTCTTTAAACAAATTAACACATATGTAGTGGTGTCGGTGTCCTATATATTTTACATTAGCGGTGTCGACGTGTCCGTGTCGGAGTGCATACTTCATATGTATTGTTTTGACAATCATTTTCTTTAAAATCTGTGGATCTGACTCTTCCTTGAGTTGAGCGTGAGCTTAGATCCTCTTCTACCTCTACTTTTTAGAGGTCGGCCACTAAATTCATCCAACAACAAAGAGATCAATGCATTCAACTGTTAGATGAATTATAAGAGGACCGACCTCTGACTTCAGAGGCAGGCAGAAGAGGATCAAGATCCGTTTAGCATGGCCAAAGCTTTGTAGCATCATCTGTTTCTTTGCAAAATATTTTTAAATCAGGCAAAACTAGTCATGCATGCCAAGGTGATTGTGTTTGAATGGAAGAAGTGCATATTCCCATAGTTTTTTTTTTCTTCATGGCCTAAACTCTAATGAATAAACAAAGAAAGTATAGATAGCACTCAGTGTTACATAATACATACCTCCACCACCATTCATGATCCTCAGCAGCAAGTTGAAAGTATGTCAATGCCACATTACCAAAAGCAGTGACAATCAAAAGAATGATGAAAACAATGAATAAAATGCTGTATATGGTATAAATCTGATGACCCCACACACTAGCAAATATGTAGTAGAGTTCAACGAAAATGGCACTGAATGGCAAAAATCCAGCCATAGCCATTTGAGCAAGAGTTTTACGGTACCAAGGTAGTTTAGGAATCTCCCTCGGATACTTGTTGGTTCGACAAGGCGCTTGAAACTCTGATTGGCTATTCTTACCAGCAATTCCACCCAATACCAATAAAGGTGAGGTTACAAGTGTCCATATTAGGAAAATAACCACAATTGTTCCAAAGGGTAGTGCTGCAGTGGAGTTATAGGCGACAGCAACCGTGTTAAGAAAGCTGAATGTAAAAAATAATGGTCCAGAGAATAGACTACCAGTTAACACCAAAATTTTCACCTGAAATGCAAAATACCAATACTTGATAAGTGTAATCCACTTAGTTTTTTTCTTTCTGCAGTATACTTTCAATCGTGTTAAAGGAAAAACAACTAGAAAAAGAAAGGAAAGTAATTTGATGCAGTAATATAGTCAATGATCTCGACTATTGATGAATATCAGATCATTGAGATTCCGAGTTCTCGATTTGTTGAAGGCGTGATATGAGTCATCCGATTTTTATCCAATGACTTGGATCAACTGACCACAGTGACTGCATAAATTATTGATTGTTGTGAATCCAGGTTCGAAGAACCTAAATAAGCAGTAAAAGGAGGGTATTGAGTGGAGCGCCAACGATTTATGCTGTCTAAGATGACGGGCTTACCCAATTTTTCCCTTCAATCATGTAATAGAAGGAAGCTGCAGAATAACCGGCAATGCCGGATGTTAATGCGTATATGACAACCAGTGCAGTAAACAAAGCTCCCCTGTTGTATGGATAGAAAACACCAACTAGAGCAAGCATAAAGATGAAGATTACACTGAAAAATGGAAGCCAAGTATATAGTCACAAAAGAGCTGAACATGAAAATGAGTAAACACCTTTATATTATATGAATACCATTAGTACTTTGAGAAGGTAACTCACTCACAGTGTAAATAACTGAGTGCCTGTTCCAAGTGCTGCTGCGAACAAAGACTTAAATCTTGGATATCTAAACACATCACCATGGATATACTTCCATCCAGTCTCCTCTTGGTCATCAAGTGCCTCTTCATCTGGTGTAAACCTATCATAATATTTTGTTATGTAGATGCAATAAGTTCCACAAACTAGTAAATGGTCTAAATCTATGAAAATAGTTCAAAATTGCAGAAGGAGCTGCGATATAAAGGTTTCAGATGACTATGCAACGCTGCATCGAGCACATTTGCTTGCATTTTTGTGCAATATCAAAGTTTGCAGCAAAATCGCAATCACAGTTTAGAACCATACTACTGAGATAAATAAATAAGAAGATTCTTACTTGACAAAGTCATTCTTAAGTACGCGCATGAGAATCATGGCAAGGAATCCGGTCAAGAGAAGAACAGTAACACACGAGTTAATAATAGAAAACCAATGGATTTCCAAGTGATGTGAGAGTGAGGATGTCTGTGAGTATTTCTCCAACCTTTTCTCAAATGGAATATCTGTTTCAATCCATTTGACAGAATATGTGAAATCCACATTTACCTCTCTATCTTCTGTCAAGTCCACAACAGCATTCGGATCATTTTTAACGAAAACATCGATAATACGATCATTATTGTACAGAATCTCAAAATGAACATTCCTAAAAAGATAAACTGTGGCCTCATTTGTGTCAACATCTTTTTCATCAGTTTCAAATCTTCCAAGGAAACCCCAAATTGGCAAGTCATCATAGTACATTTGATAAAAATAGTCCTTCAAAACAGCATGTCTGAATTGAGCAACCTCTTTTCTTGTTAGCATCTTTTGGCAAATGCTCTCAGGTTTTTTATCAATCAGGAAATCAAGTTTGTAAGGAGCAACAACTAATCTATCACCATTCAAAACTTCACCAAGATCTTCTTTCTTTTCTTCTACATTTTCTGCAGTCAATAAATTTTGGAATTACAAGGTATAGTTAATTAATACAAAGACAATAATAGAAAATGTTGGGTGAGAAGTGATGATGAATATCATCAAACTAACCTGGTGAACAAAAGGGAAGATCAAAATATCTGTATGTCTCACTGTGGTATAAAAAAATGTCATGGAAAACACAGTATTAACAAAGTAGCCATTTAGGAAGAAATTCATGATAATGCTTTAGAAATTAATACATGCATTACACTATTTAATAGCCATTTAGATTTAGCCAACCAAGTGATTGAACTCATTAATGAGTTTCAATTAAAGACAAATTGTTCAGGAGAACCCGAGTTCAAATTCTTATTGGAACAATTTTGGGTCAGACTTTATTTATCTTCCCCAGAGCCACATTCCTCTGGAAATTGGAAGATTCAGACCAATTTTTTTACTATTTAAGCCAAAGTTCATTAATTCAACAGTCTTTCAGCAAAAGAAGAAATGAGTACACTTCAATACAAGGAATAAAATAAAATGGCCTTCCATCAATTGACAGATAAAAGTCCAAATGAGATAACACTAGAGCAATACCTTTATTGTCAAAATAAGTTATGAAGCACGGACACAAAGACGACACAAACATTGACACGCGGACACTGTTTATGATTTGAGAAAATAATATAATTCAATGTAATCATGTGTGTCAGTGTCAAACATTGACACGTGTCGGACACCAAACACGTCTTCGATAAAAAATGTTTGTACAGAATATATAAGTCTCAATTAAGACAATTAAATGTCATTACTGATTCCGATAATTGATAATGAAGCTATTAAAAGTATGACACCATGAATTTGTTGAAGCGCTAAAGTATAGTTTTTGTTAAAATCACAACAATCATTGGAAATATAATCTAAGACATAAACATTCATCTCCTCGTCATCCACCTTGAAGAATTCTTGTATGGTAATGTCATAACAACACAATCCAATTTTTTTCTTATTAAAAGTTATAATTTGAGGAGCATTGAGATCAAAATATATTTTAAAAGGGTAAATGAAAAAGTGAAAGCATTAAAAATCTAACCTGGGATTGTGAAAGGGTCCCACCTTGTTTACATAAAACGGTACAAAATCACCTTCTTTATAACGATGATCTGATGCATCAGATGTAACATAGTTTACACAGCAGAAACAGCATAAGATCACAATGGCACTAACCAAATATGTCATTGACTTTTCCATATACACAAAACCACATACAGACACACAAAAAAAAACACAGAATAAAAATGCAATGCAATGGCTATATTGTTTGTTCCTATAGGTACATGATGAGAGTGGTTGAGAAGAAGGAATTTCCACGACACTTCCTTAGAAAACAAAATGAAATAAAAATTGATAATATGATTTGAATTTGCACGTACTTCTTAAAATGGTACGTAATGAATGAATATTATAAAGAGTTGAAAAAGAACCGTGTTTGTGAATGGTTAATGAATGATGACAAGTACATGTCTTCTGACATAAACAAATTCTAGTACTTACATAAATTAATGTTAAGGTACCTACAATTTATACCTGCTTATTATTACTGAAAACAAGGGCCGGTGGTTACTACTATTTGTGTGACCAACCAACTAAGAAAATGGTTGGTATTTTTTGTTTGTTGTGAAACCATTAACAATTTAAAATTATTTTCAATAGAAGTCAAAGCAAACTATTTAATATTTTGTGGTATGATAGATTTTAATTAAGATTTTAACAATCTTGATTTAGAAATTTCTTTGGACAGATGCAACAATACTATTAATAGTCAATATTATTATTCTATAAGTCATGCATCTATTGGAGAAACAATTAAATATCTTTCAATAATAGAGTACCATATAGCTTATTTTTGATCCAGTGGCTAAATTTTTTCTAGTGATTTTAATTTTTTCAAATAGATCAATTTCACCATCAACATCAAAATAAATGTTTACTGTTTAGTACATAAGTTTCAAGATATTTCTTCAAAAAAAAATAAAAATAATCAAGATATGTTTGCAACATGCTTTAAAATTGCTATATATCAAGATACTAAAGGC
>Ga0228710_1007735_pt1 | contig 15750 bp, 13 predicted proteins | sample MedpolnodulmetaG_FD_177995 | JGI IMG/M metagenome (GOLD analysis project Ga0228710, IMG submission 177995) | Root nodule microbial communities from Medicago polymorpha collected in Santa Monica, California, United States - pink nodules | ecosystem: Host-associated > Plants > Roots > Nodule... | reverse complement strand
GGCTCAGGGACAAAAGGAAAGATAGAGAAAATAGAGAAACTCTCTAATATTCTCAAAGAAAGATGTTATTATTTGAATTCATCAATGCTTGAGTATCTTGAATATGCCTAAACACTTGGTGGTGAGCTTTATTATACTACTCTAGGAAGACTCTACGTTACAAACTAGAATTATCTTGAAATATTGATTACAAAGAAAGGCCTAGAAACATGGATACTCTAGTTCATAAGACTAGAAGGATCTAGAAAAGCTAATATTTCCCTAGTGCCTTTATTTTATTTAGTAGAGTGTCTAGTAGCTTCCTTATTATTCCATAGTATTCTAGAGACTTCTACATTATTCTTTATTATTCTAGAGGCTTCCATATTATTCTTCATCATTCTTCCCGGGTTGGAAGAGACTCGTCCTCGAGTCAAGATTTTCTTGCTCATCCTCAAGACAACATTATAACCTTCAGACATAGGATGAAATATCCATTTTCTAAAAATTTGTCTTTGACTATCATTTCAGAATACTTCTGCTGCATAGTCCATAATATTCCAAGGGAGAAATCAATAGTAACATCTTCCCAAGGTGGCTTAGGAACTGGACGAGACATGTATAACTTTGTTTTCTCCTTGAATATTTCCTTTGTGACTAAAACATCAAATGACTTGAACTCCTTTGTTACTTCATTGTACTCATTGATTGGTAGAGGTGCCAACTTGATTTTAATCCCATCTTCCACAAAAGTGTAGGTGTTGGCATAACCATCACATAAGGCATGACGATCATATTGTCAAGGCTTCTCAAGTATCTCATTTTCCTTGTTGAGCCTCTGAAGCTTGTACGGGTGTAGGTGCTCCTTTGTTGGTAGCTTTAAATTTTGGCTAAAATATGGTTTTAGTCCCTGCAAATATGCCTCGTTTTGGTTTTAGTCCCTGTAAAAAAATAAAATTGTTTTTGGTCCCTGCGAAATTTTTTGTTTTTTAAAATAGTCCCTCCAGGGACTATTTTTAGAAATAATTTTTTTTGCAGGGACCTGTTTAAAAAACAAAATATTTTGCAGGGACCAAAAACTACAAAATGGGTCCAGTCATCATGTGCCACGTATGCAAATCATCACAAAAATGGGGTCAGGGACTATTTTAAAAAACAAAAAATTTTGCAGGGACCAAAACTTAAACGGGCCATATTTGCAGGGACGAGTGCAATATTTAAGCCATAAATTTTCTACCATATCGTTCAATACAACACTTTCACAACTTCCACTATTGATGATAATATCACAAACCTTACCTTGCGAGGTGTTGGAAGTGGGGAGGATATTGTGTTTTATCCATGATTCTTGTTTATCCATTGTTGTTTGTAAGCTTCTTCTAGTTACAAGTGATTCACATTCTCCGTCATATAGTGGTTCGTCCTTCTCCTCTTTTTCAAACACTTCAGGAATGTCGTCGTGAACATATTCATCATCATATATTGGATCTTTATTTCCCTCTTCCTTAAACACTTCATGAAAGTCAACATCAACATATTATTCATCGTATATTGGTTCTCTCATCGTCTTTGCTTCAAACGATTCATGAATGTCTTCTTTTTCGTCTTCAAAAATATTGTTTATCTCCTCATTGACGATGATGAATAATTTATGATTCAAGCAATCTAAGGCTATGTGTCCATACCCTTGACACTTGAAACATTTAGGTATCTTGGTATTTCTATCTATGAATGTATTATGTTGGGGTTTGAATGAGGAAATAGGTTTGTGGGTTAGTGGTTTTTGAGAATCGGTATGATTTTTTGTGGGGGAAAGAGGTTGGTATGAAGATTTTTTAGGCAATTTTTTTTTTTTATTAAAATTGGCTTGATAATAATGAGGAGATAAATACTTACGAGTTAGTTGCCGACGCATTTTCTCCCATGTCTTGATCTTGCTTTTTCCTTCACACTTGCGTTTCCTTTTACGATTTTCCCACCAAATTAAAGAATGTTTCTTTAGCTTTACTGCAACAATCTTTACCTTGTGCTCCTCTGGTATCTCCTTGTACTCAAATACGCGTTCAATAGCCTGGAGCCAATCAACAAACTCATCGGATTACAGTTCTCCTTCGAAATCTGGAATGTCGACCTTGATATCATTCATCCGAGGTTGACACCAGTGTGAGCGACTACTTCTAGATGATGAAGAGTCACTATCGGAGCTATCATCATCAAATCTTCTTTGGTGTGCTTCCAATAAGTCTTGTTGGACGTTGACAATCTCTTGTAGTAGTTGAATTTGTCGCCTCATTTCTTCCATTTCAATTTCATAAAAAGATCTTTCGTTTTGTCTTCTAGGTGGCATTTTGAGTAGATGATTTTTTTTTTTGGTGAAGATCGTGGCGGTGTGTGGTTGTTTTGTTTGTGGTATTAGCTTCGCGAACAAATGGCTGCAAAGTGAAGTTTTGAGAAAGCAACTCCTTGCTCTTACTTGAAAACTCACTTTCCGTTGATTTCTTCGCTCAAACTCAAACAAAATGACGGTGTTAGTTTCGCAAACAAAATGGCTGCAAAGTGAAGTTTCTCAAAGGCAACTCCTTGCTCTTTTGAAAACTCACTTTCCTTTGATTTTTTCGCTTAAACTCAAGTCCGAGGTATCGTAACCAGCTCTGATGCCAAATCTGGCTCAGGGACAAAAGGAAAGATAGAGAAAATAGAGAAACTCTCTAATATTCTCAAAGAAAGATGTTATTATTTGAATTCATCAATGCTTGAGTATCTTGAATATGCCTAAACACTTGGTGGTGAGCCTTATTTATACTACTCTAGGAAGACTCTACATTACAAACTGAAATTATCTAGAAATATTGATTACAAAGAAAGGCCTAGAAACATGGATACTCTAGTTCATAAGACTAGAAGGATCTAGAAAAGCTAAGATTTCCCTAATGCCTTTATTTTATATAGTAGAGTGTTTAGTAGCTTCCTTATTATTCCATAGTATTCTAGAGACTTCCACATTATTCTTTATTATTCTAGAGGCTTCCATATTATTCTTCATCAAAAGATTTTGGGCGTGGGTCCCACCCCAAACTTTCTTTCCTCTTCCCTTTTTAAATGTTGCCAAAGGGTGGAAAACCAATCTTTCCACACACAATCTTTCCTGCTTCTTTCTTTCCATTATCTTTCTCTGGATCCAAACAAACCTTTAATATTAACAAAACAAAAAAGAAAAATAATTTGGGTAACCCACAACCCAACCTAACCCAAACCGAAAACTAGTGGATTTGTCCAAACCCACCCATTAATATAATGGGTGGACGTTTTACCTCACCCAAACCGGAGTATCCTATATGGTTTGGGTCTTGGGTTTGACCAAACCCACCCATAAACACCCTTATTATACGTACTCTTTCACATATATATTTAAAAAATTACCGCCAACGAAAGTCGACTCAGACGGTAAAAAATTGATTCATGCCCCGTAAAAGCATGAGTTCAACTCATATAACCGTTGTTAGGAATTTATTGATTTGATGGGATACTTTATTGTTACATATTTCATCATCTAATAGTAATACCAACTTTTATCTATAAAAAAAATACATGTATATCAAATTTGGTCATATTATATTACTAGATGTTGTTACTTTGTCGCGTAACTTAGTTATTTTGGTAAAACAATATCTTATTTTATATATTGTTTTGCAACATCACTGAATTCCTCCCCTAAAAAAAACATCACTGAATTCTTAATTTTGTTCTTTTATATCCTCATTATTTATCATTCTCATATTTCTACTTTTTTTTTTCTTTCTAATTTTGTAATATCATTTTCGCATACTGTTAATGAAGTTAATGAATGGTGATTTTAGAAAGTGAAACATATGGTTTGAAGTCGGCTGGTAACTTGGCCATCACTTCTCTTCCAGTGGAGATGTAATCTCTTCTCTCACGGGGGTGGGAATAGTGAAGTCTCTTAAATAAATATGAGAATCTGACATATTTTACATCTCCAAAAGGTGCTAGCTCTTCTGATTATGATCATCCGAAGTGTAAGGTCAAACATGTTTATAAGCTAACTATGGTGCAGATAAGCTTACACATTTGGTCATGGAGGATATTTTGGTTTGGTGGAGATGATTATTCCTCCCTCTTCTCTTTAGTTGTTTATGTTTGATCATTGTAGAGGGATCTCCATCCCTCGTTTAGTTCTTTAGCTTTCGTTGTTATTTTCAATATCTATATAAAAAAGCAAATAATAATTTTTGAGATCGGCAATATTAATCAAAAGGGAGAAGAGCAATTTTCCTAAACAAGTGACTAAATTGAGGCGGGCAAGCATCATAATACGTAATATCTAAATTTAAGGAGCAACTGAATTTGCTAGAGCATCCGCACACCAGTTAGCTTCTCAATACGAGTGTCGAACAACAATTTCCCAATCCAACTCAAGAAGAGAACGAATTTTGACTACCAAAGCTCTGCCCAAAGGACTGCCTTCTTTCTTACTATTAATAACGTTGACCACAAGAAGAGAATCCACATTAATCTCAACAGATCTGAACCTCAGACTTCTAGTATAAGGGGAGAAATGCTACTTGTACAACACTTCTGCTGAAGCGTTGAACACAACTGAAATTCGGCAATAAGAGAAAAGCTACTTAATACAACGCTTCAGCTGTGTTCATATGGGATAATAATCTCCAAGGCTTTTTTTTTTTATCAAAAATCTCCAAACTTATCCTTCGATTGCCGTTATAGTTAATTGAATGGTATATTTCAATTATCCAGTCTTAAATATAAGCGAGAAACATGATCCACCGACATCCAGCGTAAACTAAGAAGCGTCGAGGATAATAGTGTTACTCAAATCCAGGATTGCTATGAGAACAGCAAAGTCTGCATTTTCATTATTCAATGAAAACACAATTTATCGGTCGATCATATACATTTTGAGCTATCCAACTGAAAAACATCAAATTCGCACACTTGGTTCGTACAAGTTTCTTGTTTTATTCATTTTCTTTTCGCCTACAGTGATAAATATTTTATTGATCCAAGACTGAAACCAGTAACACAGTCTTAGAATGGTTATCTTGGGAGCACTAATATCAGGTTACACAAAAGGAGATGCAACTTCTATTCAGTCTCATAGTATCCGAACTCGAGAAGAAAAAACACACAAGATAATATACAATTAAGATGGATCACAAAATTTGAACTCTTCGAAGAAAATACCGAAGCTCATTTAAACAAATATTCATTTCCAAAAGAATATATGACTTTCAGTCACGCCACATTCTGATTACCATAAAGAAAATCAAAATGTTGACAACGTCCTGATTTAACTACAGAAGTTTGAACTAACTATCAATGAATTCAAAATCGCTTACGGAAGCTAATGAACATAATTCGAATAAAAATATAAATGGACAGGATCCGGTCCAGCTCTTCAAAACAGAATTCTCTTTACATGGATAGACATTTGTAAACAATATGCTTTGATCCAATAGGTATGTTCCTCACCTTAGTTTTTACTATGTTAGTCTTCCTTAGTATACTGTTCTAAGTTTTAAAGTAACCATTTCCCTGGTGAAACTCCAACTAGTCTAAACTGTAAGAGTAAATGACAAAAGAATGCTAACTTGTCAAGTATACTTGTAAGAAGACTCAAAAAAGGGGCCGTTCAGTGCACCATGCGCTCGACATTGTAGGGTTTGAAAACGGTTGGATTTACATGATCTTAACTGCATGAGCAGAAACTATTTTTGTAACTGGATCCTCTGAAGACCAGGTCACAGGGAAGGAATCTTATCTTTGCACCAGGGTTCACCCTCTGTACAGTTGTAAGACTGTGATAGGAATAATGTGAATAAATGGTATCTAGCTTCAATTTGCTGTTCAAACTATATGCTACTCTCTGTTAATACTTCTGAAACTCTTCTGTAGAAAAGAACATAGGCAGCTGACGACTTTATCTTCTCCTTGCTGATGGGATAGACACGGCTATCATCAAAGTCATACCATTGATCACCACCATGCTACATTAAAAACAAGAGCAGAGGAACATGAGGAAGAATATTAACAGTTGCTTAAAGAGCTGTTTATTTAATTTTTATGTATAATAAAAGCCATCAACAATTTCATAAAGAACATAGTTATGTCAACCACATATGAACAATTTTTCATAATATTTAGTGAAAAAGCCATCGAATAGAGGCATAAAACTCAATCCACAGTTAAGGCAAAAATAATGAGTTGTCAAAGTCTTAAACTGTTCTTAATGTTTCTAGAAATTCAGTATGTTCTATTGATTTCTCAGTCATAACCCAAATTACATGCTTAAAAATGAAGAGGACAAATATTTATAAAAAAAAAAAAAAAAAAAAAAAAAGAACAGGTACTTACATGTACAAATGCGGTATAATGACCACCCCCCATGCTTCCAAAATGGTTACTGATAGCATAAAGTGTGTAATGATAAGACTTCTGGTTCCCATGGGTAATATAAGCTGACAAATCAAGATTATCCACAGGGAAGTCAACCAATGTCTCCAGCTTGTTTTTCATGAATCGACTATATTGAAACCTCTTGAGATGAATGACCAAAATTTCAGGAAGTCTCCAAAGATCTAACTTCTTGCTAGCTTGACGATGATTTTTACAGCCAGGACAATACCTGACATTACAGAAAACTGCACCTTAGATACTAGTAAGGCTGAAAGATATGCAATTCATGAAGAATGGCCATGTTCCAAGTGTATATCCCTAGTATATAGAACATAAAAACAAAAGACCAGAAATAGTTAAATGAAGTGTTGACACATCAATACTTTTAGACGAAGTCTAGCAATCATGTTTTCCCAGATCGTGTTTAAAAGTTTAACATTAAGAAAACAGAAATCCAGTCTAAACATAAAGATATTAGATAATATAACAGAAGGGAAAATATAAAGAAAATAATTATATTGAAATTTTATCTGAAGATAAAAGTATAAATAGAACCATTAAAAAAAGAAGTGTAAATAGAAATCTAGATAATTATCAAACAGACACCTGCCCCAGCCACTAAGTGTAATAGCAGACATCATAGTAGAGTTATGAGTTGAAAATATAAATGTTGTGCTCATATGCGTCTGAAACTAAAATTATTTGCTATGTATAATAATCCCATCCATTTTAAAATATTTCTTAGATCGAAAAAAGAGCGACAGGCATGCACATCAAAGTTCTTTATATCATAAACACAGTAACTAACCACATGTCTTCTGGTCCAAGAGGTTCTTCTTGCAAGAATGTTTCAAGGCACTTATACAGAGAGACTGGTTCTTGAGGTCTCTTTGCTAAAAAGCTAGACTTGCAGACCTCAGGCAACGAACTAGAAAGCTGGGTGTCATATTTTTTAATCTGTTTTTCTGACCAACATACAAGCACGTGCAGCGGATTTAACCCTCCATTTATTGTAAGTGGCTCACTCATTAATATTTTGGAATTCTTGACAGTCCCCTTATCATCTGTTATGTAGAACTCCATTTCTCCATCTGACGACGTATCTAACCCTTTTACAATGGTATCTGAACCAGAATCTGCAACCCCTTCAATTTCCGCAACTTCTTCCGTTCTCTCAGACACAACACAACTCTCTAAAGTTTCTTCGATCGAATCTTGTAATGGATGGAACCACTTCAGATACAAATTGCGGAGATCAGATCCATTTACAATATTACAGAGACTAGCCACAACAGGAATTCCAAATGCCTTCCAATTTGGAGCCAATTTCCCATAGATATATTGCCTGACAGAATTATATCAAATACAATCTTTATAAGGCAAGGAAATAACAAGTGTGACCATAAAGAATTCCATGTAAAGTCTTTATGTGAATCTAAGGGAATGATATAGTATTCGATTATAAGTCAGAAAAGCTTTGTGAAACAACTCAGCTTGCAAATGACTCGATATCCTTTTATTATTCTAAAAAAGATGCCATGCTTGATATTGCATTTGCTACCAACAGATTTCAGAACCTCAGTACACAAAATAATGGGAGGGAGGGTAGAACCTCTCTCAAGGCCTTGTAAATAAAACTTGAAAAACTATTGGATTACAATGAACTGGACAATGCAATATATGATTTTGAACAAATAGATCAGGTAAATGAAATGGTAAAGAGAGGACCAATGATTAGAGATCTAGCCAAAATTACAAAAGAAAAAAATCAGGTTTGAAACTATTAAAATTATACAAAAACATGGTAACTTAGATTAACATCATAACTAAAGTCTTCCCAATACTACAAGCTTTTAAATAATTAATTAATTTACATTTAACCATCACTGTGGAATTAAATATCAGAATCAAAATTCTATTTAATGAACTCATTGAAAATTATCCTTTTCAATGTTTAAATGCTAACCAATTTGGGAAATACTATATGTAAGTCCGGGACTGCTCGAGAATTATCAAACAAGTTTGATGAAATTAAGACTACTCACAAACAAACATTCTCCTAAGGAAATTTTAATTCAGATTAATTGGGTGCAACTGTTTGACTTTTGCATACAACTTATTTGCATTGAAAGCAAGATATCTCAATAAGAATTAGAAAAACCCTAGTTTGGATGAATTTAATCATAATGAAAAGCTACGACACTAACAATGCAACCATCAAACTGCATCTAGATAAAATAAATAAATAAATAAAACTTTTAGGGTCAGCTCAAATTTTTTTCTCCAAAGTTTTGTGGACATCGGTTAAAGTCAGTTGATAATCAATGTGTTTGAGGTAAAAAAATTGTACATATGTTCCCAGTTTTTCCAGTTAAAAGGTTCGGCTGGCAGGACTACTTTCTAGAAAAGTTGCTTGTAATTGTATTCAACAATTGTAGCCTAAGATTGATTTTGAGTGTTCAACAGAAACAGCTCATGACATTCAACAGTGTGCATCACAAAAAACAACAAAAAAAAAGGTCGCTCTTTCATGTTTAAATTACTTTTGTCATCAGAAACATATTGACTTACTCCTCCATTCGTTGATTTATAAAGACGATGAGAGGGGCGTCCCCATTATCTTTCGGAAATCGGTAAGCAACTAGTTTGTCAGCATCTCTGATCAATGATAATGAATCAGCTGGATCTTCAAGGAAACGTATGATGCGGTTGTTGTATACCTGTATCAGACCCTAGCTTCAGACATCATAGCTTTTTGCAAGATTGAAATGTATCAATAAAGAAACTCTAAGTAGAGGGGAACTGAGTTCAAATTTGAGTTTAAACAAATAAGTTAAAAGTATATACCTCGGCTACTAATAAGGTCTCGTCAGGTCCCAAAGAGCATGCAGTGCTAAGAGCACGAGTAAGATCTTCAAATTTTCCATGTTTTGGAACAGAAATTGTATATGGTGATAATTGAGACATTCCATCACAAGTGTTACTAACAACGGTTAAAGTCATTGTCCGCATTGTTGTTGAAGGTAGAGGCAATGATAAGTACATGAATGGATCAAATGTCACAGACACCTTCCTACAAACAGGACAAACTAACGTTGATTTATATTGGCCCTGCATAAAATGGTGAATGTGACCCACAAAGTAAAGAGTTACCATCAGGAAGAATAAGTAACCAAAATATTCCACATGAACATAATAAAGACAGCAAAGTTCATCTCAAAGAAATCTTTACAAAAAAGGAAAAAGCAGTCTTCGAGAAACAGGAAAGGAGCACAGAGCATTCTGTCATGAATTAAAAATCCAGCATGTGTTCTTAATATTCCAACTCCTCACACATTTAACTACTACTACCATAAATTCCTATCCATTTTAGATTCCATAAATTGTCAAGATTAAAAGACCACTTAAAAGTAACAGCATTCAGCATCAAATGCATATTTATAAAAAAATATTACGACTTGATATTGTAATACCCTTGATCATTTATGAAAGCCTCTATGGTTATTATTCAATTTTCCAACCTCTCACATAAACCCGTTATTCTTGCAAGATATGTCCCAACACACAAACTTAAAGAAGTTAACCGTAATTTTTTAAACCAATTCAATTGTATCATATGATACAATTATCAACATGATACATGTGATGTGAAACTTATATTTGAAGTGTACAGAAATTAGATGACTAAATGATCTGTTATAAATAATACATTGTCTGTATATATCATCAAGATTCTCTTGGATTGACAATAATCAAGCTGTGTTTTCTTGAACTTGTGAATTTGGCATGACAGACAGAAATAAGAACCTCACTCATAGTCACAGCCAATTGTTTAAAAATTTAAACTCATTAAGCAACTGTTTTTTCTAAATTTGTAAATGTCCAAGTAATTATGAATGTGCATTATATATCTCAGGTTTTTAGATTGGGCCTAACTCATCCTTACAAAATGGCTTGTAAGGTGAGGGCTGCTTAAGCTTTTCTAAATTTGTAAATGTGCAAGTAATTATGAATGTGCGTTATATGTCTCAGGTTTTTATATTGGGCCTAACTCATCCTTACAAAAATGGATTGTAAGGTGAGGGATGCTTAAGCTTTTCTAAATTTGTAAATGTGCAAGTAATTATGAATGTGCATTATGTGTCTCAGGTTTTTATATTGGGCCTAACTCATCCTTACAAAAATGGCTTGTAAGGTGAGGGCTGCTTAAGCTTTATAAACACTACACAGGTCATATCTCTAAGCAATGGGGGACTAAACCCCTTCACACCATGAAGGAAACACAAATGCCGCAATTGGATGGCTAGGGGCACGCCGCAATGAAGGCGGAATTTCCAACAATAAGTGTTACAATTAGTAACATGTTAATATTTCTACACTGTATTTCTCAGATTACTGCTAATCAATTAGGCATTAATGTATTTACTTGCAACGCAAATATAAATGCAAGTTTGCGTGATATGAGTTAGACACACAATTACATATTCTATATGGTATCAGTAGTCATATTATCCTAGGGTTACTAAGTTGTTCTAGTGATCTTCCTTTTAAGCACCATTTTCCATCAGTACCGGCTGTGTTCAGCAGTTGCACCTGTTCCTGTCAGATCCAACACCGACTGCCACCACAGATCGAATTGGAAACCTCTGGAAAGCACAATAGTGCTTTCCCCACCACCCCCATGCACCGTCACTGTCCAGGCGCATTATGTACAGCTTGAGGAGGAGTGTTAAAATTAGTTATCTGTTAATATTCCTAAAATGTACAGATTCCCAAATTAGTGCCGATCAATTAGGCGTTCAGTTTATTTATTTGTATGTAACACCGTTATAAATACAACGTAATCTAACCTAAGTTAGACACACAATTACAAACTCTAAGATAAGTTTCTGTAAGAAACTATAGATTTATCAACAACCATGACACTAAGAGGTTCTTCCCATCATGTATCATTTATGTATCAATAATCAAGTAAAAATTTGCATAAAATGAGATGAGTACATACTTGGCACACATCAACAATGACTGAATCATTGCGAGCCAAATGATAATTCCAATATTCATCGGCAACTTCTTCATCTGGTCGACCATCTCCATCCTTCGCTTCTACGTAAGGCTTACATTTAACACGATTTAAATCTTCATGAAGTCCGTCCAATAAAAATGCAAGAAGCTCCTGTTGAGAAAGAAAGATACATACGCAAATATTGTAGACAATGTAAGGATGCATGGAACATGAACCTTGTAAAGCCAAGAGCTTAAGACATAGAAAGAAAGGGCCAGATTCACTAACTTGGGAATCATGCTGATTAAACCCACTAAACTGAGGTGCAAATCTAGCAAGCTTTGATTTGAACATCCTTGGTGCCACAGGACTTGCGCCAGGAGCCCATAACTTCCTAAGTAAATCTCCAAACGCCGACGCTATCTCACCCTGGCAAAGAAATGCAGAGAAAGGAATATTTAGTGACAGACATCATAAGTGTAAAAGTATCCCAGCCATAAAATCCTGACACATAAAACTAATAGATTATGGGTAATGAATAAATAGTCACATACATTCATGCCCAATGGGTTGTCAGAATTGATTTCTCTACTATAATCTTCCAGAAAATAGTCAACAAGCTTCGGCGTATGTGTTAAGCACTGAAGGGAACTGTTCATAAAGCAAGTATTTCCTAGGTTTTGTAATCCAGTTAGTCCCAAGGAACCAGCTTCACCAGGGCCTAAACAGAATGTCAAAGAACTCGCACGCGTACAATCAGCAGTACCATTCATCTTCATTGAAGCACTGCCAGAATCTTTTTTCCCTTCCCTACATCTCATTGAGTCTGACAACCCATAAACTTGCAATTCCAGAAGATTCTGTATGTATCGACATAGTAAAAGTTAGTATGGCTCATAAGGGAATTCAATCACATTCACAGCCAATAGTTCTCATAAGATACTGTCATTATTGTAAATTTTGATAAAATCCATAAAGAGGGACACACAAGACAAGGTATCAGAATAAAAAACAATTTAAAATACTCACAGAAATTTGAATAACAATCACTTAATGCATTTATGCATACAGGTACAATAAGGTAGATTCGAATATAACACTCTTGCATCCCTCGACAAATCTAATGTAAAAGGTCAATTCTCACTACAGGATACAGGTTGACACTTCAAATAAAGCAGGAATACAAAATGTCAAAACTTAACATTCAGAATTACAAACAAAAACTTGTGAGAAAAAAGCATAAAAAGAAGAGGGAGAGGGAGAGAGAGAGAGAAATCGTTGTATAAGGAAAATCTGGAGGAAATAAGTAACTTCTTCAAAAAAAACTATAGTAAACAATTGTCCAAAATCCAAACTAATATTTGATCACATGTAAATAAATTCAACTGTAATTAGACCTTAATATCAAAGTCCTACGTAATAATTACAAATAAAGGAACCCAAGCAAGAGTCATAGGGAGAAGAAACACAGTGCTTGTCGTGTACAATAGGACCTGCATTCTAAACTTGATGCAGTTCTTTTGCTATAAATTTAAAAACGTGTATCTATCAACTACCCAAAACTCTCAATCTGCAAAAATTGTAATCTTAGACAGAATGCTTAATCATCAAAGGGTTGTGGAACATAACAGATACTCATCACTGACATTGGAAAAAGGGAAAGGTTTGAATCAAATTTCAACCTAAAAAGTTAAATTACAAAGACAGGCATGAATGAAAACATATTAATTAAAATCTTATACCGCATACCTCCTGATCAGACTGCCTTTGAGAGTCTGTGGGCACATGATTTTCGCCATCACTAAAAAGCAAGGTTATATGGCCTGAATAGTCCAAAATGCGTAACTGTACAATAATATGCATCAAAGTTGTCAATTTAGTGCAGTAACAGTTGAATTGTCCAATCACAAACACACATAAGTAGAACTGTAAATATAATATTGCATTACCATCTCTGAATCCACACTGAACAGTTTGCAGGCTCTTTTATAAAGCTCAACTGTGTTGTCCTAAAAAGAATGAAATGAGTGTGAAGAGCCGATAGAATTTGAATAATAAGATGATAATGAACAAATAAAATCCATGATTTCTTCGTGATATGTGAACTATTATGTGAAGTGTGAACTATAAGCACTTGTGTTGAATCAAATTATCGAATAGTGAATATACACTTGTATTGTGTTTAACATTGTCTTCAAAAACTGTAGGTCTTAGCCCCATCCAAACACAATGTTTCACCTGAATGATGAATAATATGAATGCTTCATCTCAACCAGTCCTTTAATGAGTATAAAACAACAATGATAGAGGACATCTAATGTATGTCTTGTGTACTTAACATCTCAGTTCTCACTTCTCAGTATTCCATGAAACAACATAACTACGCATATTTACGAAATTAAATGCCTTACCACTAGTTACATCATGGACAGGAAACATGCTAAAAATAAATTGAAAGGGGGGAGGTAGCCACAACTAAAAGAGAGACACACAATAATATACCTTTTTGCTTATTCTTACTTCAAAGGAATTTGTTTCCCTTTGAACAGAAAGCCTGAGCTGTAAAGGATATACATCTCCCATATCAGTGTCGGTTGCTGAAAAGCCTTTGTCATCTTTCGTTGCATTTTTTGAATCACTATGCCTAAATGAAATATCAAAGCATGTGAGAATGAAGATATGAAGATGTAAGTACAGAACAAACTACATATGGTGGATTTCAGAAAACTTTCATCAGTTGCATCAAGAAGCATGAACTACGAACTATTTCTTATTGTGAGTCAACAACTAAAAATCAATACTTGCAAAAACAGCAATAAATCTCTAATCCACTTATTAAGGAACATACGATTTGATACTGGAAATTATAAATCAAGAGTATAAACAAAGACAGATATGCTAATTTAGTTATTCACGAATACAAAATCAGTAATATGTCCTTATGAACTGATTTCATCAATCGTCAAATTTATGTATAAATAACATTGCCGGTTGTTTTAAAGTTCGAGAGTCACGTGTATTATATATACGCCATGCAGAGCAGTCAAGTGTTACTCATTTAGGCGATACTCACATATTAATGGTCAAGTGAGCCATTTCTATACAAAATTGGAGAGCGAGCTAACATAGAAGAATAAATACCCAAAATAGTTCAGCAATTAACACAAAAAATAATGACTGCACTAGCCTTCTCATCCATAACATCAGTACCTAAAGTATTATTCTTTTTCCAACGAAACAGAGTAATTAATAACGTCAAAAAACAGGACCTTGGATACGAACGGCTAGAATAGTTTAATAAATCGCAAAGTATCAATCCAACTACTTAAATCACACAAAGTTATAAGATCATAAATCTAAACCATATATCGAAATCAAAATGCCGCATCATGGAACAATCTAACTTGAACCTAATTCAGTTCAACTTTAAATTTCCATCATTGCTCACACAAAAAATCAGATATAAAACAATATAATCGAATAAAGCACTCACCACTTGAGTGCCTGCAACCACATATCACCAGAAACCAAAGCAAAATCCCTTCCAGAAACACCCACTTCACCATTTTCCAGAACGTTCCGCGATTCTTCCTCTCTCTGAAGATTAAACACGAGATCTGAGCTGAAGATGTTATTAATTATCTTCATAGGACCGTATGATGAACCCGGCGAAGATGCATATACAATCCCCTTCTTCTTATCCAAATCCACTGGCATTGCATCTTGTGCCTCCTTCCACCACCTGAAACACACACACACACGTAAAATCATCCACCATTCATCAATGCTCTTTCATAGTTCACACATTCAATCAATTTCTTCAAATCAATTCACACAAACTCAAATCACGTGAAAATCAGAGCAAATCAAAGTGAATCACAAGAGTAAAATCATTCAATTAAAAACAAAAAAAACTTCAAAATTATGAAATTGAATCGAGTTTGTAAGAACCCTAACCTGTGAGGAACGAAATAGACTCGTTGATTGTTGTTGTTGTTGTTGTTTGAGTCTAGTTTTTGAGTGTTATCTGATGAATCTTCGGAAGAACACTCCATTGTAGAGAGAGATATTTTGAATTGGGTTCGAAAAAATGGAGATTAAGATTTCAACATTTAAGAGAGAGAGAGAGAGAGAGAAGGGAATGGGATTAGAGAGATTGAAGAAGTAACGCAAGTGAAAGAATGCAATGCAAATTGCAAGAATGAAGAAAAATACAATACTAGTGTATCATATGCGTTTCGGAAATTTTATTACACATCATTTTCTTCGCCAACAAATCAAACATTTAAGACACTACATTTTTTTTGTCATGAAAAAGGTGTGTGTTTGTG
>Ga0228710_1007734_pt1 | contig 15752 bp, 16 predicted proteins | sample MedpolnodulmetaG_FD_177995 | JGI IMG/M metagenome (GOLD analysis project Ga0228710, IMG submission 177995) | Root nodule microbial communities from Medicago polymorpha collected in Santa Monica, California, United States - pink nodules | ecosystem: Host-associated > Plants > Roots > Nodule... | reverse complement strand
TTATTTATGCAAAACAACTTATTACGATCTCATTTTTAAAAACAGCTTATTCCAAACAACTTATTTATGCAAAACAGCTTATTCAAGTCACATAATAGAACTATAACGATTAAAAAAGGGTACAAACAAGCACATAATAGAATCAATATCAAATTATATTGTCATAGAATTTGATTCCCATTCAAGTCACCCTATCACACCAGAAACTAAACAGTTTTAAAATAAAACTAAACAACTTCATTATACTTCTCACTATAGTAAGCAGCTTTTGGCAAAACCACGTTTGCAACATTAGGAAACAAAGGAAGTTGATTCAACTTCTTCCAAGCCGAAACAACACGCTGCTCCGCTTTCGGAAGAAGATTCATATAGAAGTCCAGCTTATCTTAAACATAAACTAATAAATAAGTCCCTAACTTAGTGAATCTCCAATAGATTGCTCCTTGCACTCCTCATTAGATTCATCTGTATAAGCATAAAAAAATTCAACACATAGGAGGTCTGATTTCTGCATTATCACTTTGACAACAATCTTTAGATTAAGAACACAATCACAAAGTATAATTAACATGATGTCACTTAACTAAATTATAAACTCATAAGGAATCAGAGTAATAACAGACCATCCTTGAATTTTTATTTGTATTAAAAGCATAATGCTGAGATAGGAAAGACATCAGAGGCACAATTCACATATACCTTGACTCAATGGCACGATCTATATCGCTTAACTGGTCAAAGGACTACAACTAAATTGACTTTATGACATTACACTATAACAGACAGAAAGTATACTGAACACAACTGGACCTTGACTCCCCCATGCACCAAGACAAATGCACGAGAACGTCATGGTAAATCTACAAATGAAAAACAAAGGAATTCCAATAATTCAGAAACACAAAACCAGGAATAGTCCCTCATGTTACTACAAAAAGTAAGTCTCATGTCACTCCGGTATTCCCTTCCTTGCCTAATACTTATTTCCAGCCTTTACAGGTCTTCAACAGACTGTTGCTGAGCTGATATTTTAATTGTTGTTAATTGTAATGCATATCTCTGGTAGGTTTCGTATCAGTATTTCTTATTAACTTTCTTCACTTGTAAACTGTATATTTTGCATGACTAAATGCTGTTTTCTGATAATAATTGTGTGTACCTGTATGCTTGATTTTTTTTACAATGTTGACATGTATCTTTTACGGTACTTTTTTTGGGGTGGTAATATGTACTTTGCAAGACGTTAAGAACTATTAGTAGCATCACAAGTTTTTAAAAGCTGACCAGTGGAAAAAGTTATTTTATTGTTTGAACTTCAAAGGTTAGCATAATTGTGTTAGATTTTGGGATGATTTTATTACACTGAAGTTTGTGTATATTTTGGTTTGAACTGTTAACGTTGAATATTATATACTCTCAGCAACTCTGTTAGACACTTCGATTAGAGGTGCCACTTTATTTATCTTCAATTTAACAAGTTGGCTCTACATTACTCAAATGTTTAAGGTATTAGTAGCTTGTATTGGGAAAAACCCAAGTCCCAAATCGGATAGATAAGACTCTTGATAAGAGTTTATATAGAGGAGGCAATCCTCACCTTATAAGTTGGTTTTGTAAGGATGAGTTAGGCCCCAAGTTTCAACAGCTTGCACGGTTGGTTTTATAGGCAACTGAATTTGATATTAAATTTGATTGGTGTGGGGAAGAAACTTGTTCAAAGGTAGGAGGCGAATTTGATATTAAATTTGATTGGTGTGGGGAAGAAACTTATTCAAGAGGCACTTGTTGGTGGCCCAATAATTACCAGCAAAACCTTGAATTCAACATAAATAAACAGATATTATACCATGAATCAAGATTCAACTCCGGTTCCATAATACATCAGTAGTTTAAATATTCTAAGTATATAATTTGAAAAAACATTTTTTCCATGTCTCGTTTCATGAGCATGCTAATATTTACCAATACTTTACCAGTATGCATATGCAGTACTATAACCTGATAACTTCCCTTTAATCTGAGAGCATTTAAAATATGATTTTGTAATTCACAAACTTGTTTAGAAGAGTATCGTCGTCAGCATGACATGAATTGTATATAACTTTAAGAGTCCTCTATTCTAACTGCTTGTATGGTCAGGATGACTGAGGAGATCGCACAGCTGAAAGAAGAAGTTGCGATGCACAGGGAGGAAAAATCAAGGTAAATACTTTTACTCGTTTACATTTTGCAGTATTGCTTGACTTCTACGAGCTGGCAGTACCATAGTAGATCACTTATGTTTCATCTCCCTTTTGTTTTACTTCAAGGTCTCTGTCACATGAAGAAACATCCCCGAGAAGGATTTTGATGATATTCAAGTTTCAAAGGAACAAGTAAACAACCTTAGTGGTCTACTCAAAGAATTGCAATTGCGGAAGGAGAAGCATGACTCCAGAGAAATGAAGCAGGTTAGGACCATTGACATCAAATTAGAAGTGTATTAGAATAATAGATATGATTCAAAGTTAAAACAAGTGATTTATTATGGAGAAATATATTTATTAAAGAAGTACAAGTAAAACAGGTTGCTTATTTTTTAAATTGTGGCATATTCTAATCAGCAGGGCCTGGATCTTCTTCTTACTGAAGAAAGTAACGACAAGAATAAATTGGATATCCCCGGAATGCGCGGTTCAAATGAAAAGAGTGTTAAGAGGGAAAGTGCACGTGAAGGGCTTTGCTGTTCTTGCAGTAAGAAGTCCTTGTGCAAGACTACAAAGTGCAAATGCCAATCCACTGGTGGGAGCTGTGGACCATCATGTGGCTGCACATGTTCTAAGTGCACAAATAGGGAACCACTGAAATCATTGGCAGAAAATGAATTGCCAAAATCAGAGAATTCAGAATGCTTTACAAATAAAGATGGAGGTGTGATTGCTTCTGAATGTGCCAAACTACTACAGAGTGCACTTGTTGAAAAACCTACCAGTCGCAGAGACAACCAGGGGCCCAAAAAGAAGCCATTATGTGACATCCAGAACTCACCGGTATTCTTCATTCCATAACTATGACCTTAGTCACCAGAAAAATCATTTCTTGCATTTAGCACCTATTTTAGTGACTTGGCTGAGATTTACCATACTGTAAAATCAAGGTATCTGGCTTAAATATGCTGCAGTTTTACCAACTTGCTCACTAATCCACGTGACAATTTGATTGCAGGGTAATTTAGATGCTCAAAAGCAAGGGTGGAAAAAGATTGTTCGGAAGCCACTAATTCAGCTTGTTACCAAGGATCCAATGTCCTCAACTCCAGAAAAATAACTCAAGACCTAAAACATACATAATTCAAACTCAGAAAAATAATTCAATGAGATTGGACTAGGTGATGAAACCAGCTAGGAAAGAGTGCTTCTGGAGACTGCCATTAGAAAAGCAGCTGATTTTCGTCATTTAAGAAGATCAACAGAAAGATAACTGTTTGATTAACTTCTCGTTTTCATACCCAGTCTTCTTTTCTGGGGATAAAACAAAGAACAGGAATCATTTAATTTGTTATTCCTGGTTTTTGAAAACTCATAGTGATGCTGAATTGTTGATTGTGATTTACATTGTTAATTTGGATCTTGTGTTTTTTGGGTCTTAATATCATGAGTGGTTTCAAAATCAGATTGTCATAAAATAGAATTTTATAAATAATACATAATTCATAGTAAATTATGTTTCTCATAAACATGTTAATTTATGTCGTGATTTTAGGCTTAGAGAGCTTAAATTTGGGATTTGCTCTCTACTCTTTAAACTGGTTTTGTAATAACACTAGTACCCTTTTTTGAATTGGCATGCTACGTACCTTTTCTTGCCGTTTTTTACATGCTAATAACAATAACTGGTACCTTGTCTTCACTTGTACTGCAATAGTTTGTTCGAAAAAACTGTCAATTTGTTGATTTTCTGTAAGTTGTTGATTTGCTGGTTCTTAAATCGTAGAACTCAATGAGTTTTAACGTTGAGGTGATGAACATAATCACATTGGATTCAAACAAGAGATGATATAAATCCCTAAATATGAGATATTGTAAAACGACTAAGGCCTAGAAAGAGTTTTTCATAGGGATTTTTTTTCATTTAATTGATTATGCTGTGTAACTCTTATTTTTGAACTCTTGTAATTTTGATGGTTAGGATCTTTTTCATCTAACAAGTAATGGTGTTGAACTATTTTTTATACTCGTAATTTTAGACTATTTCATCTAAAGTAATTTGTTCTTTTTTGCAAAGGACATTACATAGAGTTTGAGTCGAGCAAAGTTTTATTTTCTTCACATCAATGTTCTTCAAGTCATCAAATTTTTTTATTAAAATATTTAGGTGCTCCACAATTGATTGATTCCACTATCATAAATGAAGAGTCATTGCTTTAAACACAATCTATAAGCTAAGGACTTGGTAATATAAAGAGAACACAATCCATAAGCTAAGAACTTGGTAATATAAAGAGACTCTAATTTAATTCCTATAGCGGTTTGCGGTCTTCTCTCTTGCATTTTCCATCAGTTTTTTTTTTTCTTTTCAAGTAACTTCCTTTTTAAGTATGTCTGTATTTTGTTTTAGCAAAAGAATTGAAGACATTTCGCCTTTAACATAACGCATCCGCATTACTGCACTCTTGGGGATTAGAAAGGATATCAGGTGCTCCATCATAGGTGCCAAGTAACTTCCTTTTCTTGTTGCGGTTGAACTTGAAGGTATTTTTTCTTGGTTTTCAAAAAGTTTCCTCCACTTGAGGTATTCGAAACGTTGAACGCTGAATGTAGGCAGTTTTCCCAATTGGGATATAGACTTTGATTCGCATCGTCGTGACAGACGTTTCCATTCCATTAGACTCAACTCTATTGGTAGTTGCTAAATTAATTAATTAATGCTAAGTATTTAAATTTGTTTTTTTGCTTAACACAGCCATCCAAATACTTTATTTCATAAAAAGCTACATAAGTTCATGCTGCATGGTGAAATTACTGTACAACAACTCATGATGCAAGAAGCTGACTTCAAGGCATGCATGCTTCTTGAGATTCTGAAACTACCCATTCAGTAACCTTGGCTAAATTTAAAATTCATACAATGACAAATATTCAGCAACCCTGACCTACTCAAATATGTAGCACGATCTATGCTAAACACAAGTTTATTATTTCAGGTCATAAAAAACAGCTTCCCCGGTGACAACTAGGACACTCTTCACTTAATTTCAAGCTTTTTCATCCAATAATCGAGTTGGTCGGCAACACAAGCAGACCCGGTGGAACCATAAGAAATAAATTTCTGGATCGCATTTTCTACTCCAAGAAATTCATAAACATCCTTGTCAAAGACTGGATTTATACTTCTCAGCTCATCAAGACTCAAATCCAACAGTTGGCAATTCTTCGATGTGCCCAAGGCAACAGATTTTCCTGCTATATCATGAGATGTTCTAAATGGCACTCCCTGAATATGAAAGAAAAAAGGGTAAGAATCTGTGGCATATTTGCGGAATAAGAAGAAAATTGGATACATGATTCAAAAGTGAGAAATAATTCCTGAAATGTAATGATACAATAAACTAACAACAATTAATAAAGTCCATAAAATATTGTCATATACAATGTTGTGTCTTCGAGTGACTACAACCTGTAAAAGTGGACAGATTGTAATAATAGGCTCATGTAATCTAACAACTGCTGATTAATGATGACCATAATCATTGTGGAAAACTTGTACAGAGGAAGTTTATTGCATTTGAAGTTATACAAACTTTGTATACATCTATTTCCTTCATTCAAATGGTTCTTGGGAATGAGAGGGAGAAGATGTTTGATTTTGTTTTCTTGAACACTGAAAGTTTAGATTTACAAGGGCAGCCGGTACTGGGTTACATTGACAGGGATTTGAGATTCGTTCATATATGAACTTGGACAGTGGCGGGCATAATGATATTACCATGCTTTCACTTCATATCATAAATTTTACTTCAAACTGAATGCTTACTCAGACAAGGCTAAATCAATATGAGTTACCTTCTTAACAAGATAATCAGCGAGTGTCGTTGCATCAAGATAACCAGCTGGTAAAGCTTTTTGTATTCTTTCCCGATTGAAAGTAATGTTCATTGCAAACTCTGATGAGACCTCAAGCATTCCCAAAATAGTTCTAACACTGTCAAACACTGGTTCTTTGTCTTCCTACTTACAACCAAAAGCAACCATTTTTAATGAATCTCAAATAAATAATGCTTAAACAACAACAAAAATGAATACAAGAACTGCAGAGAAAACACGCAAGGCAAGAAAAGTTAAACATTATGCTTGAATATCTAACTACCTGCAAATCACGATTGTAAGCATGTGGAAGTCCTTTGCACAATGTGAGAAGAGTGACCAAACCCCCTATGACTCTGGCAGACTTACCACGAACAAGTTCCATTGGATCAGGATTCTTTTTCTGAGGCATTATACTGCTTCCCGTTGAAACAGAATCGCTTGGGGTGATAAATCCAAACTCCTCTGAAGCCCACAGTACCCATTCTTCACCAAGTCGAGAAAGGTGGACTGCTGTGATGGCATTAACAGAGAGAAACTCCAGTAGGAAATCTCGGTCAGAAACCGCATCGATACTATTCAATATGACAACATGTAATCAATTATCCAAGAAAAAAACGTGAACATTCACATACTCAACATTAATTCCATGCCACCAGATCCAGCTACATGGATCAATTTCAAACGAGTAAAAAGTAAAATACCTATTCCTCATTGGAGCTGTAAATCCCAATGCATCAGATGTCATGAATCGATCAATAGGAAGCCCTGTACCAGCCAACGCACAAGCCCCTAAAGGACAAAAATTCATCCTAGCTCTACAATCAATCAAACGACCAGCATCACGCTCAATCTGCAAGAGGGGTCAATAAAACTAAATGAGCTCAAACTGAAACAGGGTACCCCACAAGCGAATGAATAAACTGGAAAGTATGTACTTCTTTCACAAGAAGTCAACAACGATGATGTTAGGATTCAACTCCTCTAAAATACACAATTAATTCTATTAGGTAAAATAAACAATTTCGACTGTTAATTTCAACGATCTATGACATGTTTGAACATCAAAGCTTGAGAATATTAACCGAAAATTAAATAGCTCATTTTAGACACACCAAATTCATACTTTCCATTAACACAATTCAAACTTTGCAAGAGAATCATAAATTAAATTTTAAAGCAAACCTCTTCAACATAAGCAAGCAGAAGGTGCTGTAATAAAACCGGCTGCGCACGCTGCAAATGAGTATAACCAGGAACAATAAGACCCTGATTGTTCAAAGCCAGCTTAAGAAGGGAAACTTGAAGTTGTTTTATACTTGCTAAGATCTTATCAATAGCATCGAGACACCAAAGTCGTAAATCAGTAACAACTTGATCATTTCTACTTCTGGAAGTATGCAACTTCTTAGCAGGTTCACCAATCAAATCAGTAAGAGCAGCTTCAATATTCATATGAACATCCTCTCTATCAGCTCTCCAATTAAATTCACCACTCTCAATTCTCTTCTCAATCTCTCCCAAACCTTCAATAATAGAATCCCTGTCACTCGCACTGATCAAACCCTAAAAAACACAAATTGAATAAGTAACTAACTATTATAAAAAATAAAAAAAAATGCATTGAATAATCAAAGTGTACCTACCTGTTTAGCGAGCATGGATGCATGTGCAATACTTCCGCGAATGTCATGTTTGTATAACTGTTTATCATAAGAGACGGATTCAGTGAATCGTTCAACGGCGTCGGTGACGCCTTCTTCGAATCTACCACCCCAAAGTTTAGCTTCTTTGGGTTTAGCAGCATTGTTGGTGGTTTGGGCTTGCATTCGGGTTTGGATGAATTTGCGGTTAGGGAAAGTGGAGGATCGAGATGTTAAGGTGGTGGAGAGGGAGAGGGAGAGGGAGAGGGAGTGGGTGCGGAGTGGAGAGGGTAGTGTCAAAGCTGAAGAGAAAACCATTGATGACCAATTTTCAGGGTTTTTGCCGAAACAAGTGCGTTCTCAATGAGTGAGTGCGTCACCTTCTTTTAAACGGGGAAAGGGATTCCCTGGTGTTCACTTTTTCTTGTGTATGTGTCGTTGGATTAATCCAACCCTTTACAAACACCCACGAGGCCTTCTGTTTTCTAAAATGAAATTAATTAACTCAAAAACAGAGTTAATTACCCTACCATGTCCATTTAAACAGGGTTATTGAGCACATGTAGGTCACTTTTAAATTAATGTTCAAAGTTTTATTATATATTATTATGTTACTCATTTCTTAATAAGAGTGTCACAATCAAATGATATAAGTTTATTTCTCGTATTAATTCATTTATTTCGTAGAATTAATTCATGTCTTGCTTTGTATTTTTCATGTTAATGTATTTTTTTTTTTTATCAAAAAAAGGTTTTGATGTGTTCGATTTGAGGATTTACCAGAGTCATGATAGACTTTAAGAGTACTAACAATTTTTCTTTTTTACATATTATCCATTGGTAAATTTTTACGACGGCAGCGAAATCTAAATTTACAACATGCAAGATATAAATCAACTCTTTATCAACTAGACCAACTTCTATTTGCCGATTAAAGTATTTATGATGAGATGACTTTTTGTTATGAGCGTTTTTTTCTTCATCTTCATTAAGGTTTAGTTTCATTTATGATGTGTTGTATGTGGTTGATAAATTTATTATTTTTTCTATGATATTGGTCTTACTTAAAATATCTCAACAAAAACTATGATACTCGCTTTGTTGGAGAGGTCCGGGGAGCCTGGGAGAGCATTGGGCCAAATGTCCAGGACCATAAGAGACTTGAACACCACACTTTTACCCAAAACCTTAAGGCAATGAGTTTATGGGTTCCTTCTCTTATATATCCTTTGTTTCCTCCATTCCTAGTCGATGTGGGACATAATCACTAACACTTGATTTCCCAACACGCTTTGCCACCTTCCTTCAATAGTGAAAAAAATTAAGACTTCACATTTGATAAATTGAAACAGGATTGTAGTTGTCTTCACTTTTGAATCTATTTTAATTGAAAGAGTATTGTAGTCGTCCATTTATAATTAGAGCTTTTGTCCTCCGGTTTCATACATTGTCAGAATTTTGATCCAAAAAATGATTTTTTCAATTTATATCTATAGAGAACATACAAAAAATTATCACTTTTGAGATAAAAAAATCACAAATTTCTGCAGTAAAAAATCCAAATTAAAAACAAAATCGCAACAATATGTGAAATTAGGGATTAAAAACCCAAATTTTGAAATCAAAAAATTAAAATTTTGTTTCAAACCAAATATAGAAACTAAAAGTGTATTCGAACCAAAAAATAAACGACAAATATAAAACCCATGAGATACTGATGGTGTAAACTTATTTAAAGTCATTTGTCTGTAATGATAATCCATTATTGCTGCTCAAGCAATCATAGTTAATAGTTAAATCTCACTATCCTTCAACAAATAGTTAAATCTCACTCATAATAATGTTATATTAAAAGTTCAATCATTTGGTAGATTTTTGTGATCAACTTGTTTATTAAATTTCTTTTACGTGTTTAAATTGAGTTTATATTAATTAATGTTTTAAAAAATATGTTGAAGATTTCTTACGGATTAAAATATCATTTAAAAACTCCTCTAAAAAAATGCCATTTAAAAATTGTACCAGAAAAATATCATTTGAAAATAACTCATCTATATTTATTTTATAACATTTTTTTGAAAGGGTTTATTTATAAGTCTTTGAAATAGTTTATAAATATAATTTGTGATTTATCTAAAATTATTAGAGTTCAACTCATATATCCAGTCACAAAAAGTTCAATTGATTTTTAAATCATATTTCGTCGGTGAGCATTCGAGTTACATATGGATATTATCCTCATAATTAGTGTTGTAGACCATGTAATTAACCGTACATGGCACACCCAAACAAGATTCTTAGTTTTTGGTGGAACCTTGAGTCTCCAAATCCCACTCCTATTTCGTGGACGTTTCAAATGGGATGTTTCCGCAATATTTCTATGTTCCATTCTTAAAGATGTAAAAAAATGGAAAAATTTAAAATTAGTCAAATTAGTTTAAGTAATTTTTCAGTTATAAACAAATTATGTTGTAGCAATAGCGTGGGGTCTATGTGGGAGATGCCACATCCTCCCTCAATTCCTATTTATAAGTAAAACGGTGGTGAAGAAAATTGATATATTTTATTCAAAATTTGACTAAATACATAAACTTTCTTTGATTCATTTTGCTTTATGCGCTCATTGGATTGTTCAATCTCTAAAATAAACTAATTGAAAGTTACGATCTAGTTGAAAGAAAAAAAAAAAGTTAATTGGAAGTTACAATCCAAATCCAAGGTGTCTAAAGAGCAATTCTCGTTAACTAATACTAGCTTTGTCTACACACATCATTAGAATGGCTAGACCAATCAAAGGGTTCCCCAAGTGCCACACGTGATTATTAGGAATAATCCAACGGTATCTGAAAGGTGATTGCAAATTCACGCTCTCCCTTTCATACCTTGCCCATAAAGCCATATTAACGTTCCGTGTGATACAAGCTAGGTAGCTAGGCTTTCCTTTTCATTCTTCTAATACAAACCTTCTAAGACACACCAACTTATTCCATTTTTATAAGCTATTTAATAATTATCTACATTTTTTCTCTAATATCAGCTCTGAATTTTCTTCTTAAATTCTAATTGTTCTTTCAGCTTTCAATTTCTTTTGCTTCAAAGCGTTTGTTGTTTCTGCTAACAAAACATAGTTATATTCATTTTTGTTTGTTAAATTGGATAATCAAACTAAGCATATTCAATTCCATGATTGTTTTATTACTAATATTGTCATATAATTCATATTATTGTATGTATGTTTTATAAGTATTAGATATTATCAGCCGTATTAAAAAAAAAAGATATTATTAGCTATTCCAAGGTTTGCATTTTTTTGTCTTTGAATTTGTCATTACGTGGATATTCTACCATGTTGCATTTGATTTCTTTTGATTCCAGTTTCTATGATAATTATTGTTTTTATTCGGTGTATATATAATTTTTAGGAGAAATGTTTATTTTAAGAGTTTTTTTGTTGACTATGACCTGTTATATCAATCTATTATGGTGGTAGAATATAGAAAATACCCTAAAAAAACGAGTTATGCCGTGTAGCAATGAACTGTATTTGCTCTTATGCTTGAAATCCAACACTATTGTTACTTTTCTCTGAATTTGATTGCTAATTTTTAGTTGTCAGCAACATCATCACTTTTAAATTTATTGAGATTTTAGTTGGCTTGCACATTTTTATTCCTTTGTTGATTTATAGTTGATGAGTAATTTGTGTTGATAGGATCGAACGAGAAATTACTGCTGGTTTGAGAAGAGTCTACGCAAATATTTTCGCTTTGTGAAATATCAATACCACGTGAATGAATTATGGATGTGGCCTTTTCCTATCTTCTTCCGTGGTGGTTGTCGAGTGGAAAACATCAAAAGCCAAAAACCTCAAATGGATGTTCAATAAATTCTTCAACTAATTCTGTTACGAGGGAATCAAATGTTTTGAGATTTCCTTTTGTTAATGAGGAAATTGTGCCTTCCACTTCAAGAAAGGTGAAGGACGAACGACATAGTAGGGAGGAGGCGAAAATTGATAAGGAATGTGATTTTGTTATCGTTCCGTCTGATTATGAATTCGTTGATTCTGACGCTGAATCTGTTGATTCTGATTGGTCTATTGGCTGGTTGGAGCCTCATGGAACCGGATTCTCTAATAATAATGACGAAAATCATGAAACAGATAACAGTTTTGCTGTGCTTGTTCCCTGTTATGGATACAATTACGGTGCCATGTTGGAGGAGGGTCCTAAAAGCAACTTACTAAGCAATGTTGGGAACTTCTCATATGGTAAGAGCACTTTTGCTTTGCTCTGTTAACAAACCAGATATTTAGACATTATTTTCTATTTAAAAGGTCATTGAAAATTATGGTATACACTAGTTTAGAGTTCACATCAGGTTAAATATGTAATAGTATTCAAATGTTGCATGCTTCTAATTGATGGTGGAATTTGCACATGCGATACTAATTTCGTAAATTGTTTTTATTTTTCATAGCATAGATATATTTGGACATGCACGGAAGACCAAATAAAGCTATAGGCTAAACTAAACCACTAAGATAGATTTAGAAATAAATTGGATTGCTAGATAAAGTGTTAATGTTAATGTTTTTGCTAGAAATAAATTTGGTGCTTTCAGTTTTCTTTTCTTTTTTTCTTGAGTGGCTAAAATGTTAATGTGTATGGTTCCTTTGTTTGTCTGCAGAGAGCAAGAAATATGTGGAAAGTTGGATATCTTCACTTAATAATACCTGATGTAAATATATACAATTGTACACTTCAAACTTGGAGGAAAAAAACTCATGTACTACAATATGATCGGATTATAGGATTGCTTTATTAGTTTGTGATTAATCCATAATCATGATTAGAAGAGTTGATTTTGTTTAGCTTTATCATTTGGATAAGTTTGTTGGTTAGTTACAAGTTACTTGCACTCTAAGTCATGTATATAAATACTCTTGTAACCTCTATATTCATAATCAATGAAATAACAACTTTTCATCTATATTCAACAACTTCTAACCAACTTCATCTTCTTCTTCCTCCATCAAACCCTAAAGACTGTGATTGCTTGCGTTCTAAGAAACCATAGCTACGCTAACTTTGGGTTTAGCCTAATCCAAATCCTATAAGGAGCTTATGTGGTCATTAGTAAAGAGAAGGAAAAAGAGAAGGAAAAAATATGGATTAAGATGAATACATGTTCAATGGAGTGAGCTTTGTATTCTTTATTGTAAATATATTTTTCATATGAATTTTTTTCACAATGTATATGTCAATCATGCACTTAGGTTTGTATATAATTAAACAAATTAAATAAAAAATGTGTATAACCTGGTGATAGGTTGGGGAAAACATTGCATATGTTTTTGTTTGTAGCATGTATAGCAGGGGTGAGCATGGTTCAGTTCGGGATGAAAACTGAACCAAACTGAACTGAACTGTTTGCTAAATTTAAAATAATTGAATTGAACTGAACTGTTTGTATTTCGAACTGAACTGAATTGTTATTATTAATACCTTTGAAAAAAATATGAAAAAAACAAATGAAATTGAATTTTAGTTACCGAACTGAACTGTTTCGAATCGAACTGAACTGTTTTGAACTGAACTGAACTGTTTCAGTTCAGTTTCAGAACTGTTAGTAATGGTTCAGTTTTTTTTTGGTTCAGTTCAGCAGTTCAGTTCAGTTTTTGGTTTTTTTGCCCACCCTATGTATAGAGATGCATACTTCTCTTCTCTGTTGTTAATTTGTTATTATGTGTAGACCATTTGCATTGATCCTTAAGCAATCAAACCACCTTCCACTTGTAAGAGATTTGGATTCAATCGTTTCAATTAATGGTGATTATATGAAGATTGCAACTTTGTTGCTAGACCATTATAAGTGATAAAGTGAAATTTTTCTAGTTAAATAATTGCTTTTTTTTTTGTTAGGATGTAATTTTACCATCGAAATTATGTTTATTTGGTTTTTATTTTTAAAAAATCAGACAATAATTCACTTTTATGATGAATTAGGATACAAACATTTGGACGTGATTTGATCTTGTAGTGCATTGTTCCACAAGAATGACATTTTTTATTTCTTTCTCAATTTTTTATTGAAATTATATTAAAATATTTTACCAAGTACCTAAAGATTGAGGGCATAAACCTCTAACCAAGAGACCACTTGGGAGCAAGTTCAAAATTTTTATTTAAATATACATTGCTAAAATAGATATATTTTTTTCTAACAAAAAAAAAGAAGACATTTTTATAGATTGATTTTTTTGAAGGAATTGGACTCCCTTATAGATTGATATTATTTGAGTAATTTGACTCCCTTAATTGTGAAAGACTAAAGTGATGAGTTCTTGTTGAGCATTCGTGTTTAGTTGGACGACAAAGAGAATTTATTTTGATAGAATTGAGTATGAGAGCATTGATTTTGGTTAAAAGTGAGTTTGATATGAATTGATTCATGTTGTTGGGATAGTTTTAATCAAAATTGATTTTAAATGTGTACTGACCAAATTATCTTTTTAATTGTATTATTTCTTATAAAAAAAACTAAATATCTCATTCTCTGTTTAAATAATTACTTCAACTTATCTAAAATCATAAACGAATTTTATTGGTTCATAAATTTATTTTAAAATGATATTAATTTATAAGGATTATTTTTAATATATATATTTTTTATTGGTTCATAAATATTTTTAATATTTTTTTATCATTTGAATTATTTTTAATAAAATATACGAGGGGTGATTTAGCGTTAATTTTGACTCGAAATCACCCCTCCAAAATGCCTTTTCTTTTTCTATTTTAGTTAAATAAGTATTTTCATATATTTTCAGTCTTCTTTCGTATGCTTTTGTTATTTCGTCATTGTTTGTGTTATTTTCTCGTTTTTGTGCGGTGTGTTTTTTATTTTCCGTCTTAGTACAATGTTTATTTGATTCAGTTGAATGAGTAGTTTTGATCGTGCAAATCCAATCAATGACTTTGGTGTCGTCATTGTTGCAGATCCGAAGACATGTGTATTCCGAAGATTTGAATATAGTCATATTTGTAGGCATATGTAAATTGTCGTTTTATGCTGTGAACATGGATTTTGTGAGTATGTTCACAGATTCATCATTTCTGTTTTTAGCGACTTTGAATTTGTATTGTATCGATGTACTTTATAAACTTGAATGAATGTCATTTATTTTTATCAATAAAATAAAATATAAGAATTAAACTTGAACGAATGTCATTTATTTTATCAATAAAAGATAAGAATTAAATGACGTAAAAAAAAACATCAAAAACTAATTTTATCCACCGTAAACGAAAATATATGATTTTTTTCAATGGAGCATAGGACAGTATAAAAAAATATAGCACACACCATTATTATTGTAAAATAGATTTGGTCAAATGCAAGAAGTCACCCATTCACCGATGACACACTTATAATGGAAGATCGCTTTAGAATTGAAATTAAGAATCACTCTGGGATACAAAAATGAGCAATTGAAGTAGCTGATTTTTTAAGAAGCTTACAACCTCAAATGACAAGAATGATACATTCTTCTTTGAGTATGCATGTTGCAAATACCGCAGCTGGTTACTTAGATTCATTTGAGTTGGATTTACGCACTAGTTTTGACAATATACATGCCTATGTTGCAGAATACCTCAGCTAGTTACTTGGATTCATTTGAGTTGGATATTTTGACAACATACAAGCCTTTGATTCTGGTTACCCACTTATTTATAATTTGGTGATCACTTTCACTTTAGTAAAGAATTGCAGACTGGGTTATCCCAACATCTGTTCTAGATAATGTTGCGACTGTAACATCTATCCACGGTGCTGCTTCCCCAGATCTGGTATGGATTTTATGTTATAACGTACTATCCGAATGTGTTTTTTTACTCTTCTATCCTAATTTAATAAAAGGGAAATGATATTTGGTACGGATGTTTTGTATAAGAATAATCACGGACGCGTGCAAAAGGGCCATTTCCACGCGCTACAGTTTCTATTTCTACAGAAAACATGATTAAATTAAATAAATAACAAA
>Ga0228710_1007732_pt1 | contig 15756 bp, 13 predicted proteins | sample MedpolnodulmetaG_FD_177995 | JGI IMG/M metagenome (GOLD analysis project Ga0228710, IMG submission 177995) | Root nodule microbial communities from Medicago polymorpha collected in Santa Monica, California, United States - pink nodules | ecosystem: Host-associated > Plants > Roots > Nodule... | reverse complement strand
TCTTGCTGGCCTGTTTTTTTTTTTTTTTTAAAAAAAAACCCTACTATCTTACTGCTCCCTAATTACCAACTACTAATAGTAATCAAACTGATTAAGGTTAGCCTTAGAAGTGGTTCCCGACTACGGGAAAAGTAGGCTATTATCTTGAGAGAAATGCTAGGAACATTCTCTTTCTAACACTCTCTATAATACTCACTCTCCTTTTTGGTGAAATTCTAAAATATATCCACAAACGATAGCTTTTCTTTTTGCACTTGCATTTAACACTGATTGTATTCTCATTCAATTATAAATATGTTTTTTTAAAAAAATATATAAATATATATTTATGTTCTGCTACTAAATAAAAATAAAAATGTATGGACCATAAGCAACAAATACTTATTATATATCGGACTAAAACCAGAAAATATGTATATATATGCATGATAGAACAAAAAAGTTATTTAAGGCTTACCAATTCAATGCTGATTTTGATGATCAATAATATATAAGTGTATTACTAATGTTTTAGTTTACTTCTCAAGATCATTTAGGAGTGCAATATAAACAGATATAATATTATATATAGTAACAACAATACATAGGCAATTCTGGTTGGTTTAATTAATGTCAGTGTATTGTGCTGCTCATGTCTGCAAATAAAGCATGCAATAAAATGCAGCAAATTGTACTATAAGATTAAGTGGTAAAACCATCTCTTCTTTTTGACCTTACCTTTCTTCCTCTTCCTATTCCTATTCCTATATATCACTCCACTCATCTTTACAATTTCCTATCTCAAAAATCTTCTCCCTCTACTAAAACCTATACTTACCCTTTTCCTTGCATCCTTTGAAACATGAATCATGAAGAGAAAGTTACCATGGACTTGGTTCCACCATCTGATCAACACCTTTGTTACGTTCGTTGCAACTTCTGTAACACTGTCCTAGCTGTATGTATATTAAACTTCACCTTTAATATTCATATATCAACCATCAATCATATTCTCAACTTGTTAACTTCTTAGTGATTCATATTATTCTTTCTAATTTTAATTTAGAGACGGACAAAGTTAAATTTCTCACCAAATTTAGCACTCTATCACTTAGATATGGAATTCTAGACAAATTTTAGAAATATTATTGAGTTTATGAAATATGAAATATTACATATTTTCCTAAAATATGTAGGGTTGTCATTTGTTATGTTATGTAGGTTGGCATACCATGCAAGAGGCTGCTAGATACTGTGACAGTGAAGTGTGGTCACTGCAGCAACCTCTCTTTTCTCACAACAAGACTACCAAGTTCCAAAAATCAAACTGTTGATCATACCCTCAGTCTCCAGGTTCATTATTTTCTTCATTAGTAATACCCCAAAAAAAAATTGATTATTATGAACATAACATCTATATATATTTATTCAATAATTTTGTTTAGTTTTTTTTTTCATATGATGAATTTTATATGTATTGGTCCTTTTTATTAATTAATTAATTAATATGTAGAAAGAAAAGTAAGAATACTTTTGTTTGTAGCAGGGTATTTACAGTAGCAAAAAGGGCCAACCATCATCTTCTTTTTCCCCAACTACATCAACTGAGTCACTGTCCCCTAGACCACCGCCATTTGTTGTCAAACGTAAGCAACCCTTTTCACCATTCTCTCCGTTTAGGAAATATATATATATATATAGTTTTGCTAGAAGACACATTTTATGAAGGTGTTTTTTAACAAGTTATTCTATAAACATTTGTTAAAAGACACAACTAATTTTTATGAAGGTGTCTTTTAGCAAAATTATAACTAAAAAGTAGAAATCACACCTTGAAGTGTTGGTTGCTAAAAGACACCTTTATCAGTGGCTTCTATGTATATATATATTAAGATGCATAATTTCAACCCTTAACACACACAAAAAAACTTGTCATAATTTGTTATTTTTTATTTCTTTTGCAGCACCTGAGAAGAAGCACCGTCTCCCATCTGCATACAACCGTTTCATGAAGTAAGTGCAATTAAAAAAAAATGAAATAGTGATGCGTGTGTATTTTGTCTTTAATTATTTCACTATTTTACTAGACTTAACCAACCATAACTACAAGATGGTAACACTGTTACATTCCCTTACCCTGTTATATATATATACTATACTATATAGTTTACTAGTACTGTACACTTTACAACAAATAAATTTGATTTGATATACTTTTTATCTGTCAGAGAGGAGATACAGCGCATCAAAGTAGCCAACCCTCAGATCCCACATCGAGAAGCTTTCAGTGCTGCTGCCAAAAATGTTTGCATTTTTCATCCTCTTTTATTTTCTTATTAGGGTTAAATATATTTTATTTCTTGAAATTTTCAAGATTAATTATTATGACAGTCCTAAACTAACTTGTGTTACACAACTTTATCACAGTGGGCTAGGTACATACCAAATTCACCAACCAGTTCAATTTCTGCAACTAAAAGAAACATTGTAAGAATTAATTAATACTTGTTCTTATTTCCATGCATAGCTCTTTCATTCCTGCCTAAATTATTGGTTAATTTTTTTTGTATGCTTATTTGTGCAGGAATGAAAGAGCTATGACATCAATGAAGAATTGGAGCAAGTAATGGAACAAGTAATTTAGGTGTCACCTAGTTTTAAATAAATTATTATAAATATTGCTAATTTGTATCGGTTTCTTCTAATTACCTCTAGAGTGGAGGATTTTATTAATGATGGTTAGACTTATATTAATATTTTATGTAAGAAATGTTTGATGTTGTAAGAGTACAAGAGGTTTTCTAAGTGTGTGTTTGCGTTAGTAATTGAATTCCTTTCCTTTGCAAAGTTTGTTGTTTAGACTAGTAATTAATATTGTTTTTGTATTTTCTAGAAATAAAAGAAAATAAAAATGAAACCTAATTTTGAACGTAAATCACCTTAAAATAAAAATGAAATATGAAATATGAAAACGTAATTTCAAGAGCAACAAAAAGACAGTTAGATGGAGTGGAGTTTTCTCTTAGTTTTAGTTAAAGAAATTATTAAAGTGTTTTTTTAAGAAATTATTTAAGTGCTTTTTCTACTAAATGTTTACAACAATCGTCTATACGCAAATAATCTTTCAATTAACAGTTGCACAAATTAAATGACGAAGTTACGTGCTAGCATTTTAAAATAAAAAGATGTTCCAAGATATACAATATCCAGTAAAAAAAACAAAGTGTTCCATATAAAGATATGCCTAGCCAAAATATAATACCAATCTATATACATTTACATCTTAAAGAAGAAAAACAAAGATGTGTCTAGCCAAAATATAATACCAATCTATAAATGCAAATGATAATGAAAAGTAAAATAGATATACTGAAAAGAGCCGTTTATGCGGGAAATAGAGAAATACTTGTATAGTCACAAACCTAAATAAATTATGTTTGGACACACTCACATAGTTACATAAAATTTAAAAATTAAAGAAAACAATTAAATATTGTTAAATGATGTGAGTATACAAGACTTGCTGCGGAAAATATTTGCTTGATTACATGCATTTTGACACTATTTAAACAAACATACAAAATTGAGAAAATGTAAAAAGAAAATCATTAATTTTAAAAATAAATAAATAATATGAAATATATTTTCGTGTGTACCTAAATAATATGCCCAAAAGTTTGTAACCAAGCAAAACTTTCTCGTTTATGCACGTACAAACCAGATCAATTAATCAAGGCATAAATCGCATAACAGGTCCATTGGATACTTAAGATCAATCGGTATTAATCCGTTAAGGGGTTGGGTAGCTCACTTGATTGAGCTAAGGGATTTAAGGAGTCAAAAGTTTAGGGTTCGAATTCTGAAGAAAATACTAATATAACAATTAACATACTCACATTTATTATTAAAAAAATGATTGTCAATGGCTCATAGGCTTGGAAAGGAATTCCTACAAAGGTCTGACCCAAAAAATTGAGTATGATAAATAAAAGAGTTATACTTTTTCCACTATGCCGCCTTCTCGCGCGCCCTGCGTTTTGGACCAAAATATCCTTTGTCCGGATTATATAATTCGGACAGTTTTGGGGATAATATATTCTGAAATGATCAGAAAAGCACGTTGCACCATGTCATTTGTGAGACTTGAACCTATTCAGGGTGCTAGTCGTTTCAGTACTTATAATCCGGACATAATAATTGTATTTCGGATTATAATTTTCGAACACCCTGTATTTGAAGTGAGCAGGAAAAATTGTCGTTTTTTTCTTCTTCCGGAAAACGAAATCCGAACTGCTAGGTTATATACTCCTCCACAACCTAGCTGAAGCACACCACCTTTATCACAAACACTCCCTACACCTCTAAAAAACACATCATTTTGGGCAAAAATATGGTTTGGAGTAGCAATCTGGCCATCAAGTGGGGTTAACATCATCATTTTCGTCTGGATGCAAAGGTAATGTGTATATAAATCTTCCCCCATTCGTTTTTTAGGCGATTTCCTTTTGATCACGTCATATGATCTGTACTGAACTGATCTAGAAAATGAATTCTGAAATGCACCAGTACAGAAACTGTGTTCATTTTCTGACTATGCTTTGCACTGTTTTCAGTTATGGTTGTTCCGGTTGATGCCCAAAATGATGATCAAGCTGAGATTGAACATCCTATTGTGTTGCCGGTTCTTTTACTTGAAGATGTGCATGATTTCGGAATTTCCAAATCCGAGAATCCCCTACCACCACCATCGAAACTTGAAATTTCTTTAGGCGATGCGAAAGTAGAGGATGCTCCTCCTCCTATTCCTGTTGTTTGTATTGATCAGCGAGAACATTTTACCACTACACACAAGTTTGCAACACGAAATGATTTGTTGGAGTGGGTTCGAGAGAAAGCTAGGAAGCTTGGTTTTTCCACTGTTATTGGTAAATCCGTTAACGGTGGCAATGGAAGAAGCGCATTTGTTACTTTGATATGTGAAAGGGGAGGTTCATACACCGAGTACAAGAGAAAGAGTCGGCGCGAGATAGCTGGTTTGGTTAAATGCGAGTGTTCATTTCGGCTGAGAGGTTACTTGTTGACTAGTGGTGATTGGAGCCTCAAAGTTTGTGATGGTAAGCACAACCATGACATGACAGATGTTTTGAAAGGTCATAAAACTGTCGGTCGTCTAAACCCAAATGAATGTGTTCACCTTTAAGAGATGGTGGATTCAAACATTCCTTCGAGGCAAATGCTTACCAACTTACGGAAGAGGAACCATACCACCTCAACTACTATCAAACACGTTTTTAATGCATGTCACAGGTATAGGTGGTCCATTAGGGGTACAAGGAATGACATGCAACATCTCTTGAAGTCTTTGGTTGATAATGGTTATGCGTATCATTGTAGAAAGTATCGTGATTCTGATGATGTCAGTGATGTTTTTTAGGCACATCCAAATTCTATCAAGTTGTTTAACACGTACGTTCTCCACAGTGCTTGTGTTAGATTCCACCTATAAGACAAACAAGTATCGTATTCCATTGCCTGACTTTGTGGGTAACACCTCTACCATGAAAACCTTCTCTATTGCTTTTGCTTATATGATGTCTGAGAGGCAAGACAACGTTTATTGGTCTCTTGAGAGGTATCGTGAGATGTTGCACTCCAAAGATCTTTATCCCAAGTAGTTGTCACTGATCAGGACAATGCTTTGATCAATGCTGTGGAAAAGATTTTCCCTAAAGCTACTACTCTGTTGTGCTCATATCACATTGGATAAAATGTGAGAGCAAAGTGTAAATTGGATTGCAAAGTGAAGGATCTCAAAGGCAAGAATGGGGAAGCGATCAAGTCTGCTTCGGTGGTGAAGACTGTGATGGCTGCATGGTTGGATATTGTGGACTCCGAAACGGAGGAAGCATATATTGATACTTGGACCTGGTTCAAAGTTGTATGCGCAAAATTTCCTAAGTTTTTTGGATTATGTTGAAAAGAAAATTTTGGATCCGGTTAAGGAGAAGTTTGTGAGGTATTGGGTTGACAAAAACCTTCATATGGGGAATACTACAACAAACAGAGCTGAATCTGAACACGCTCGGTTGAAAATGTGTCTGAGTAGTAGTATGGGTGATTTAAGTACAAATTGGAAATCTGTTCATAACATGCTAGAGTTGCAACATACCGCAATACATGCTTCGTTTAAGACGAGCATTATCATGCTTGAACATAGGTTCAAAGGAAAGGTGTTGTGGTCTAATTTGATCCTAAACATTTCAAGGGAAGCTCTGCATCATCTTGTAGTGGAGTACAATAAATCACTTGAAATTGGTACGGATAAATCAAAATGTGGTTGTTTGAGTTTGATCACTTACAGATTACCGTGTGCGTGTATGGTTGCTTTGAAGATCAAGAACGGCACCGCCCTCCGTTTCGATGAAATTCACACTCACTGGAAGAGGTTGAGGTTCGAGTACGAGGTTGACCCGAAGCTTCATAAAGCAGACATCTCTCTATTGCCAGAATGGGATATTCTTCAGGTATATTTTAAAAAAACTGTGTTACTTTAGCTTCTGCCCAGGATTTCTGTTTTAATTTCCTGTACTAGTGAAATCCGGATTATATAATCCAGACAACATAGTTGAATTTCGGATTATATAATCCGAGAGGGTAGCATTTACGCCCCATGCAAGTGCATTTAAGGCTCATGCAAAGGGTGTATCGGGAAGTTTCGGATTTGCATATGCATTCCGGATTTTGAAATCCGGACCGTGTCAGTGCGTAGACCAGAATGCATGTTTCTGCCTATTTTTCAGCAACAACCAAAATGACAGTTTTTTTACACATTATAGGCTCGGTTCAAGGACGCTGATTACAAGATGAAGTTGCATATGAAGGAACAATTCCGACAATTTGTTTTACCGGAGACCACTTCTATGCGTCCACCGCAAAATAAGGTCACCACCAAAGGAGCTCCTAAGAAAGATAAGAAAAGCATTCAGTCGACAAGGCGGGACCTTCCCAATGGGAGATTGTTGACTCCCAGGAGCAAGAGACACAGGGTTCACAGACAAAATCAACAAGGACGAGTAGAAAGAGTGCATGGAAAAGCAACATGTCTCCTACTCCTCCTAAGCCAATTCCAAAAAATCCGAAGAAGCCAACATCCATTAAATTCCACATACAACACAAAGACCAAATCCCAATTTGGATGCATGACTTTACTGTAAAGGTTACAGATGTACCCGGTGATGGCCATTGTGGGTTCCGAGCAGTTGCGGTCCTACATAACTTGACTGTTGATGATCATCAAATAGTCTGGTACAACCTTTACAAAGAGCTTGTCGATGTAGAAAATGTCTGCTATCGGAGGATGATTAATGATGATAGGCGGTATAAATAGGTCTCAGACGCTCTATCCTATGACAATATTGGGAATGCACCACGGGATAAATGGATGACCATACTGGATATGGGTTTCCTCATTGCAGAGAAATTCAACCAAACGGTTGTTGTGTTGTCCATTGGGAAAGGGCGATCTGAAACCTATTTCCCTCTATGTGGTTCACCGCCGCCGCCAAGTATCGACTTGTTGATGTGTCTGGCATTTGTAAATGACAACCATTTTATGGCATTGGATTTGAAGGATGATTGTCAGATTCCTCCCACTTCCGCTCTATGGAGACGATACCATCGAGAGGATGCAGACACCTGGCCTGATAGATATGTCAGCCTGATGGCAGATTATAATGAGCTAAGTCGGGCGGCGGGTGTAGAGGTGATAGAAATAGACGAAGAATTGTACATTATTGAAAATCTTGATCCCTATGAGAGGGTTGGTCCTGGTCCTGGTCCTGATCCTGGTGTGAAGGTTGAAATGGATGATAGTCTCATTGATCTTTCGGCGCCATAGATTAGATATATATCATTAGTTTAGTTGAAATGTATATCATTAAGTGAAATGTGTAATGATATAAATTCAACTCTTTTTTGGTATAATGATATATATATTTTGATATAATATTTAAGTTAATTGTCTTTTATACATACATATATAATGATTGAAAAACATTGATAAAAACAACAATGACATGCAAATCTGTTTCAGTTCTGTGTACTGGTGGAATCCGGATTATATAATCCGGACGTGTTCGGATTATATAATCTGGAATGTACCGAGGGTAATTTTGGAAAAAAAATAGGGCGCGCAAGGAAAGACATAAGGTGAGAAAAGTAAAACTCTAAATAAAAGAGAGTTTTATGGTAGATTCACAAATTGAAGTGTGTTGGTGCATTTGATTTCTGAATCTATAATTTAACGAACATTTCTATGAACATAATAAGTACCTATCGTATCTTAATTTTTGTTTAAAATTGTTTCTAAAATATAAAACTTTGTTAAAAAAAAACAAATTATAATTTTTATCATCTCTCAGAAGTCCTGAAAAATAAAGTTCTTTTTTTATAGGAGAAAAAAACTGTTTATATCTTCGAAACAAATTTTAATAGTCATTAATTTTAAAATGAAAATGTTACATAGACACCATTTATTCTCATACACTTTTGTACACCCCATGCATTAGGAAGAGAGAAGATGAGAGGAAAGAGAAAGTGTGCTTGGCGGGGTCTACGTGATCACATGTCAGATTTTTTTGTAGGTGTCAAGAGGTGTATTGCCACATCATAACTCTTTTAAAAAGGCCTTGCCTCTGTTGGATTTAGACCTCATTAGTTACTTTCATTTGAATTACCTTCATAATATTGAGAAAATTTTGCTAGGAACCAAATCCAAATGCATAAACATTTTTTTTTTTATTTTCATAAGTTAAGGCTTGCAAATATAGAATAATGAATTGTATGTTAATTGTAAGAATGAAGTAATGTTTAAATGAATACAATTTATTATTCTTCATTTTTATCATATTATTGAATTGGCTTTCATGTTTTTTCTAGTATAAAATGTTATTATGTTAATTGTAACATCTTTAATGTTTTAGATCAACCAAGTGAGCTACCCATCCCTCCACAAAATGATTCAAGTGTGATTCAAGTATTATACGATAATTTGTCATATTTCAATTTTTTTAATATGTCAAATATATTTCAAAACATAGACTTAGCTCTCCAAAACCTCCAAAAAAAAAAAAGTGGTCTATAGGAAATGATTATCCTAATTTTAAATTTAAATATCCTACAATACATCAGCACGCCTGCGAGCTTGCTCCACAAAATCTTGATGGCCAAACCATTCAATCATGAAATACAAAATGTCACTACACTCCAATCAGTAACATTTGAGAGAATCCATTTACAAAATCCAATACCCTTTGTTGCTCTTTCTGAGTGACCTATATTTACATGCTTGTATACTTCACAAGGAATTTTTCTCTGCAACATCCTTCAACTTCTTTACCTGGGACAGAAGAGAGGAATTTCCCTCACATGCCTCATTCAATACTTTCATCCTGGACTCTAACCAGCTCTCTTCATGCAGTAGACCATCCAGCTGCTCGTCCATGTCAGATGTTGATTGCTTGTTATGGGAAATGAGGTTCATTAACATTCCCTGTAACAGTAACATTCTATCAGTAAAGGTTGCATACACCACAAGGCCAACTACACCATCATGCAAGTATATGCAGGTGTAATATAGCTCATTAAAATAGTGAAATAATATTTTGACAAATCTGACAAAAAATTGGATGATTAACAGTTTAAAGATATGGTTAATTACGTTTAGTTGATAGCTAATGAATATAGCAATGTATTTCAACTCATTCACTATCCACAACCAATATACGTGATATCCATTAATCATCCAAATTGTGTTCAAATATACATGATATCTATCAACTGCGAAACATTCAAAATCATTGTTACTTGTGTTCAGTAGACGGTCAATGAGTTGTGATACCTTGTTATATCCATTAGCCATCTACTGAACATAATTAACCATATACTTGAACTGTAATTAATCATCCTAATTGTCAAAAAATGTTTCATTTTGTATCCAAATAGCACAGCTCTTAAATAAGGATGAATAAGATACACCATAATCTTATCTTCCACTTTCATCCATGGCAAATACACGCAAACACACAACATTTACTTGATGTGTTTGGCAGCACAGATTTTGAATGGAAATTTCTCTAAGTAACCATACATCAGGTAAAAAAACATTCAAAACATGTTCACCTCATGTTGCTGCTTCCCAGCATAATCTCTCAAGAGAGACCTAACAAGCCTGTTGCGCAGCAATAACTTATCCACAGGACAAGCATTAAATATGAATGAGGAAAGGTGATGGACAACCATAGTATATGAAACTGATCCTCGAATCTCAGCCCTGTCAAGGGCATCAGAAACCCATGACTTAGCATAAGCCTCCAAGATCTCTTCATTATCCTGCAGTGGAACAGTAAGTTACGAATGTTTGATAGAAATGCAGTATATCCAATGAATGACTTGCATACACTGCCAGTTTAAATTATGCCGGTGGACCCCTCTTACATATTAATGTGAAAATAAAATTGTTCCACATACCTAACCATTAGATTCCAATTGTTGCTACTAAAAGAAATTACAGATAAGATTAACAGAAAAGAAAAATAAGAAAGATACAGCCTTAGAATTTTTCATGACAAAAAAACGTCACAAGATACACCCTATCGATATGTGCGTGTTTGGTGCAAAGAGACTTTTGAAAATATATTATGATCTTTGTATTTATTGTTTAGGAATATTGCAAAGGCATATCATATCGTATCATACTATGTAAATGAGAATAATATCTCTCATTCTGTAATACTCCTATGCTAGTTGAAACACAATATTCAACATATGTCACCCACTTATTTCTCTCTCAACATGGTATCTAGAGATCACTGGTATAGAGGCTATAACCTCTGGTGTAATACAATTTCCATATTTCCCTATTTGTGGTTGAGCCTATGAATCATTGATGATTGTTTCGTCATCCAGATCTTCATTATTCTACTCATCCTTAGAATAGTCAGTTCATTATTAAATACTACCCCAACAGTGATATCTAACTGAGACAGCAGATGTGCATATAAAATTCTTTTAAAACTTTAAAAAAATCACCCAACAACTTTTTCCTTTTAGAGATTTTAGCTTCAATACCAAAAAAAAAAAGCCTACTGTACTCTGTAGCAGATGTTCTATGTTTTAAACCACACTTTAAACACAAGTTTTCAATAAATTATAATCATAACAACATACAAATGACATTTATATCTTTGATTTTAAAAAAAGAACGGGTATCAAAAGCATAAGATATATTATGTGTAGAAAATGTTCCGTAGTAAAATAACTGAGAATTAATTGTTTACCTCTGCAGGTTCAAGATATCCTTCAGCGCCAGAAAAACATTTCTCTAAAGGTGGCAAAAGTTCAAGAACACGAGCATTAGACAGTGTATTCCAGGTGGCAAGTCGAATAGAACTTTCAACACAGCGGTGTAAATATACTGAAACTTGCCGTCCAAAAATCAGATCACCATAAGATATGGAAGAAAACTGCTCTACAAGGTCTTCAATAAATGTCGAGTAACTTTCGTGAATATCGGATTTGAACCTCAGGAACTCAATATGCTTTTTATCATCCGAAATAGCTTCTTTATTTTGGTTAAACCTCTCCTTATCAAGAAGTTCACCGTAAAGATCCTGTAAAGCTTCAAAAGTTTCCCTGCCCTGATCTTGTTCCAGTATTTCCATTCCAACAAGGAAATTCACAGATAATGAATGTAACTTCCATGTCAATGATACACCCTGAATAGGAGAAGGAATGCCAGTTCCTTGAAAGTTGGCCATTGTTTCAATGCCTAAAACAAAGAAAAGTCCACATTTGGCCACTTCAAGCAAATTAGCGGGATCATGTGTGTTATGTACACTACCAACTTTTTGAGGACCAGCACGCTTAGTATGGGGAATTGTTGAGATTGGACTAAGGTAAAAGTGGACCGGAAGTGGTAAGTTCTGTCGAGCCCATTCTACCATCAAAGAATTACAGCAAGGACTTGTTGTAGAAGACATATCTGAGTCTTCATATATCGTATCCAAACGTGCATCAGCTTTTGGAGTGGCCTTAACGCCAGAAGAACTACTGCCATCCACGGTTTTAGACTTCACCCTTACAGATAACCATCTGCTCCTGAAATGAGATGATAACATCCGACTGAAGTGCATGTAGTCGTCGTCTTCATATTGCCACCCAAAGGCTTTACCCCTCCTGTTAAGGAGAAAATTACGAATACAGAGGTCAAGGTACTTCAAAATAGAGACATGGAACAATAGATCCAATGTCTTCTCTATAACAACCATATCCGCAGGTCCTGCAGTTAAACATAATCCCAATGCAGTGTTAACTCGTTGCACAGTGAAGTTCATTTGTTCAGTTTCGGGAGCATCATTAGATGCATTTTCAAAAATATGCAGCAAAGAGACGAGCAATCTAGCATCTGTTTGAACCGGTAAAACTGTTTTTGACCAAAATCCTCCACCATGGGCACCCCATCCAACTCCCACGCCTGGAGCTGGTCCTCCTCTGCCGAATATTTCAATGGACTGCATTCGCTGCCACCCTGAAGAAGCTGAAAACGTGAAAACATCAAGCATAGACCTTAATTCAACCAAACACCTACTAACTATGCCTTCCTCAAGCACTTTTCCTTCTTTCGATAGACTTTGTTCCGTGCCTGGGGGACTACAAATGCCAGTCTTGGCAGACCTTATCAGATTATCAATTTTAGCAATAACATTGATTATTCCATTTAGACAACATGTTGAAGCCAATGACATTTCAACATCACCCTTCTGCCTCAAATGAATCAGTTCCTTCATAAAACATTCATCACCAGAATCTCTTCCGGATTTTGTCCCAGAGGCAACTGAAAACCCTAAATGCCAATAATTGATCAATTCAAGTCCAATCTTCGGTACAAATTCTGGAAGCCATGGCACATGCCCATTAGCTTCCTGTAGACTGATAGCATCCCCCAATGTCACTTTTTCAAGAACTCTGAAAAGCATGTGAGTCACAGCTGCATACACCCATAACAAAGGAGTTGCCGAGAGATCTCCTAAAGTGAAGTGATTCACCCCTTCTTCCTGTCCCTCGAACAATTTATATACTTCTGGGTCATTTCTTGTTGCAATCCACTTTATGGCTAAGTCAACCATCGGACCAACATAGCTCCAAGGCCAGAACTCGGCATCGTCAGTGGACTCGGGATGTTGATTTGTTAGACACTGTTGCGAAAATAAATTTGGAAGTCTTCCGGCCAAAGACTCCAAAACAAGATATGCCTCCCTAGATATGCTAGTAGATTCATTCAGAACATTATTTTCTGTAAGTTTTTCAAATGAAGGAAGATCCAACCAAAAACACAAGACAGGGAATATCTGGGAGAAGTGAGACACACAATATCCATATCGAATGCAGACCCTCCAGAAACGCAATTGTTCAATGGTCAGTGCAGACTTGAGTTTACATTTTTCCTTCCCTAACTTTAGCCATTCGTCAATGGACAAAGGAAGTTGATATAAGTTCCAAGTCATGGCATTGAAGTACCCATTCTTTATAAACTCTAAACAAGTTTTGCGGTCCAAACGAGCTAAGACCTGCAAATGCAAAAATAATTTAACATAACAAGGAAATAATACATATATGAAGCAATCTATAAAATGAAATTAAAATTGTCACTCACCTTCAAGAGTTTTACAGATTTTATCATGGAAGATCGAATTTCAAAATTGCCAACAGTAAATCTTTGCACAATTGTCTGAATAAGTCTTTCGCACTTCAGCACTGCATTAGCACATGAAGGTGAATGCCTTACTATGGCAATCAGTATAGAAACAATACATTCTTCCAATGCTGCAGTAGGATCTGTCTGCAACCATAGGAAATAAATAATGAGTTTGACATTGAAATTTACAGATTCTAAAGCAGAAACTAATCCTTAATGCTTATGTCTTGGTTGAGATCCCACATCAACTACTGATATGGACAACATTTTCCAAATGAAATTGAGGCAATCCTCACCCATTGAACTAGCTTTCAGGTTTGTGTTAAGCATAGGCAAAAATCTAAAATAGTATCAGAGTCTGTTTTAGATCTGTTAATGGGGATCTTGCATTTGTCCTCAGTCCAGATGTCTCGTCCTGAGCATGACAAGGTGTGTTGAGGTCACACCTCGACAACAGATATAATCAATGTTTGTATCGTAAAATTTGGACAATCCTCACCACCTGAGCTAGCTTTTTGGGTTGAGTTAGACCTAACCCAAGTTCTAAGTTTCGTTCAACACTCTTATGACATCAAATTTTTCATCATGAATAATTATTTTTTACCTCCAAAAGATAACGAAGTCTAGGAAGGATCCCCATGCGAACTAGACCTGCCGTAAAATCTTGTCCAGCAACAAATACATCATCTTGAATTGTGTGTTTCTCGTCGCTTTCATTATCCATAGAATCCTCGCTAAAAGGTAGAATGTTAGAAGGTTTTGCACTATACTTCCAGTATTCCCCCTGAAGGAATCCAAGAAAAATATCTGGTCTACTCCTAAAAACTGGAGCTGTGCAAATATCTTTGTCACTAGTTGCCATGTTCTGGAAGTAAAGGAATTACAGATGAATATAATTTGTTAATACAGAATAGTAGTATAGTATAAGATTAAATTTATAAATATATAAACCATGTTTACCTCTGAGAGATCAAAGTAGTTCTCATTCACATCACAACTCAATGCAGATTGAACAACCTTTGCACAGGCCAACACCACAGAATTATGGTTATCATCAAGACATATCCTGAAAAATCATAGCACAAGGCCATTACAAGAAGCCCATATAATGGGAAATGTAATTATATGCCAATAAAACTCAAATGATTGGAAGTATTCGTCAGTGGCTATTTATCAAAAGGCAAAGCTACTCGGATAGCAAAGGCGTCAAAATATAACAATACAATCTATTGGCAAAATTTATAAATAATGACAAGATGGAGAGTTATCATTTCGGATAACATTATTTTGCATTTAGTAACTTAATAAAAGGCCTTTCAAGGACCACCAACATGTATCCTTGTTATTTACTGCATGAGATTAAAAGGCTTGAATCAAGTAAGCAATCTAGATTCTCAATCATCCAATTGACTTTTGGACACAGATAGCAAAAGCTCGTGTGCATAAGAATTCATCTTGAGAGAAAGAAAATTGTTAAAATTATAAGAGGAAGAGAGAACCAAACTATGAATTAAAAATTTAGAATTTTTTATTTGACATATGGTGTGTAATGATTTACGAGAGACAAAATATAGTTCCTTATTCATACTGATACTAGACTCTAAATTCTGATCAAATATGAAAACAAATCATAAAAGGCACTTGTAGAAGCTGTTGGACATTGGAAACTTTGATGGCGGGGTGATTTCAGGAGTCAGCCAATCTATACATACCAGACCTAATGGTTAGGTGAAAGACACATTGGCAAGAAAAAATACAATATAGAGAGAGAGAGGATGATGGAAGGAGAGCATGATAAGAAAGACAGCTAAATAAAATGGAAAAAATAACAAATGAAACAATTTCAAGCTCCAGATATTAAGGGACTTGTCAACAAAATAGTCACATGACAGGTCAAGAAGGATGCTGCTTCTTTGATGCACTTAGAATTTGGGCTCTAACTCTAAGCCAGTTTAACATGAATACTTTCACAAATGTTTACATGGATATTTGAAAATATATATATACCAGTATATAATCTACAG
>Ga0228710_1007731_pt1 | contig 15756 bp, 10 predicted proteins | sample MedpolnodulmetaG_FD_177995 | JGI IMG/M metagenome (GOLD analysis project Ga0228710, IMG submission 177995) | Root nodule microbial communities from Medicago polymorpha collected in Santa Monica, California, United States - pink nodules | ecosystem: Host-associated > Plants > Roots > Nodule... | reverse complement strand
TAAATATATAAAAAATTAAAAATATATATATATAAATATATATATATATATATATATATATATTACATAGTTTAACATATTTGCAAAGAAAAAACGCAAAATAAGTAAGAATGTATCACTTATGCATTTCATCAAACACCTTAAGTGCATTCGAAATTACTAGCACAATTAGTGAAATTTCAACTTCTAAACAACTACATTGTACCTATACCTACTCTAATCAACAATTCCAGCAACAACAATACATTAAAACATCTAAATCATGCTTAATTTTCAATTTTCTAACCTAACCTAAACCCTAACATTTTGCTAAAATTATGAAAACTAACACCCTAAACAACCTACATTGCATGTAAATAGGAAGAAAGGTACTTACTTGAAGAAATTTAGATGATTTTCGTGCAAATGAAGGTTTGGGTGAATTTAGTATGTTTTTTAACAAGTTTGCATGTGTTTATGTAAACCAGAAACTGGAGTTTATGTGTTCTTAAGATACAAATCGCAGCGGAAATTAACTCTTGCTGAGGCCAGCGATAGTTAACTGCTGCCGGTTTGGCCAACGGTTGTTAACTACCACTGGGGGCATTTTAGAATTTTCCATGTGTTATTAGGACGTTCTTGAAGTCAGAAAAGCAATTTTCATATTTTTAATATTAGTGAGGCACATTATTAGGTACAAAGGGCCCAAAAAAATATCACCAATTTCTTCGAGAATAATTTTTTGGGCACATTATTAATAAAAAAATAATATAAGGAGGGTGTATATAGAAATCTTTGTAAATACGGGTGTATATATAGTAAATTACGAAAAAAGGGCCAAAAACTTTAACAAGCTTCAGTTCAGCCTTTCATCATGACAATGTTTAGGCCTTTCAGTGAACTTTGCTATATACACCCCCCCATAAGTCAAATATTTCAACATACACCCCCCCTTAAAAATTTTATAGGGCCCCCCTACCGGCATGGGCCCTAGGCCGTCGCACCCCCGGTCTATGCCTAGAGCCGGCCCTGAGAATTAGACCCACTATGTGGAAAATTGGGCATGAAAAACTTGTCACAAATAAAGAAAGAGTCTGAAGATGCATGACTTTTTACAATTAGAGTTCTAGATTTATGGAAGATACTATTGAGCTTTGGTCCAGGGTTATATATCAACATTTGAGTAAATTCTTCTATCTCAACCTTTTTGCTCGGATTAAATAGAACTTCCCATGTAAGGACCTTGGTAATCTACCTTGGGATCGATCTATATTATTTGGAGTTATCGTATGGGCTATTTGGAAGGACATAAACATACTCATATTTTCTCAGTAATCAAATATGGGAGAGAAACTCTTGAATATATTAAACAAGCACGTTTTATTTTGTCTGTCAAATTGTGCAAACAAGGGGGAGTAGTAGATGTGATGACTCTGATTTTGATATGCTGATGGTGTGTGTTTGTGTGTGTGGTTTGTGTAGCAATGTTGTATTAGTTCCCTAATATGAAATACTTCAGATTATGGGTTATTGGTGTGATCTTTTGTCTAGAGTGATCTCTTGTCTAATAAATATGTTGCTGATGTGTCTCTGATACTATGTATCCTACGATGTCTTTGATGAAGATTTTATTTGTGATGTGCCCCTAATGAAGAATATTTGATGAAGAAGTGTTTCATGATGAAGAATATTTTCTCCTCCACATCTTATTTCTTTTAGAAGTTGTTTTAGCCAAAATTTGTCAAAAGAGGAGATTGTTGTTTTTTAGATTGGTGATTGGCTGCATTTAGTTAAGACAATATGATCAGACAAGATGTGAGACAAGAAGTTCTATCATGTGTGCATCATCATGTTGTGACATATTCTGTGTGTTTCTAGAAGCTTAGTTTGTTTGCGTATGTGATGAGTCAATAATTAGTGATTTTAATATAATATTTAAGTTTATTTTATTTAGACTTAATATGTTTTTATTTCCTTTTTAGAGCTATTTTACTTCAATTGCAAGTTATTTTATTTCAGTAACAAATATTTCAAAGATTGCGTCTTGGAGCAAAAGAAAGGAGAATTCGAGCTGATTCATGCCAAAAATATGAAGATCTTATACAAAAATATCTTGTGCACAAAGCTTGAAGATCCTTCACCAAAATATGAGCATAGGCGCGCCCCTTATTGTTCTTTTGTTGTTTTTGCTTCTTCGACAAGCTGCCTATTTTAGTATTTCTGAGTTAGAGCTTGTGCAACACTTTAGTGATTTATTTCTTAGGGCTCAAGTCAATGTTAGACTATAAATAGAGTAGCCATCTAGCTTGTATGATCATCTTTTGTTCTTGGAATTCAATAGTGACAATTGTTTTCTTTAATAAATGTTCTTCTTTTATTTTCTTGTTATTTTATTTATGTTCTTCTTCTTCTTCTTCTTCTCTTCTATGTCTACGATGAACATGAGTGAGTAGGCTCTTCTTGTCTTGGGATTGTTGGATGAGTCTAATGACCTAATCCTAATTAAACCAAGCCTCGAACCCTAAATTTATGTAAATCTACTTTCTAATCTAATTTCACCGTTTTTATAATGAATTAACAAGTATCAAACTCATAAAGCGGCAGCGGAGGGTTAGTACTTGTTAGTTCATCATCACAAATATCAAAGTGAAGCATCGAAAGAAGAAGTTTTGATATTGGAACAAGTGAAATTAGACAAGGATTGCAAAACATGAGAATAGTCTAGCAAACCTTGAGACAAATAAAGTTTCGTTCTTCAAGGATTCCAATAGCAATCAACCATGAGAATAAGCGTGGCTGCTAGAGGAACACACCCACTGAAACCGAAAGGAGATGTGACAGGCTTAAGAGAAACTTGTCTTTAGAAAGTAGGTCTAACATAAAGTTCTAGGTTTAGGGTTTGGTTTGTGACGGGTTTATCACCAAGATGAACCAATAATCCCAAGTCTCTTTTATTATTATTGTTTTTAAACCGTTAAAAATCCCAACTTTTCAACTGAACCCTCTTCTAATCATTCGCAAAGGTTAATTGAATTAAGCAACTCCTTGTCGGAACAATACTCTTATTACTACACCGGTAAATCGTGCACTTGCGGATTTACTGTATCAGTATGCTACAAGTTATCATGCGCTTCAAGTTTGGTTGTTATATTTCACTTCAGATATGTTTGTGGATAGCTAATCATATTTAGCCCATTGAAGCAAAAGCCCGACATATGAATGACTATATAAGGAAGGCTCAATCCTAATAACAAGCGACGAAATCAATATTGAAGGTCAGAGTTTTAGGGTTTCATATTTTGAGTTTTTGTGTTCTATTTGTATACCACTCTAGAAACATCATTGATCATCAAAAGGCTTATAGTTTGTTTGTTTTAGTTCAGTTGTAATTCATCCTTTTATATTGTGATTGTGTCGATCATTACGATGAGTGATTGGGAGAAAGTGAAATAAGTTCTCATATTTAGGGGGAGACTTAAATAGAAATTCATGTGTCGTATTAGGTGAAAATACTTTGAACAAGGTTTGTTCATATAAGACTAGACGAACTAATACTATTGACAGTGGATTTCCTTTCTTGGGTGAAAGCCCCCCATAGTAGGTGACGTTGCCCTAAACCGGGTTAACAATTCTTTGTGTTCTTCTTTACTGCTTTACTTTTATTTATTGTTATTTGTTGGTTTATTGGTTACACGTCATAAACTTTATCTTGGACATTGTGTCTAACATCTGTCCTGCATGAACGAGAATTTCACTCACAATTTTAGCTCCTAAATTACTTCCAGAAAACAAGTACATACGCAACTTTTGTTGGACCAATATAGTAAGAAAGTGGTGTGCAATGCATGAAATATATTCACGCCACATCATGTGCTCCAAAGAGCTTCAACCTCGATGATTGGAAAAACAAACATGGTATCTGCGTCTTCCCTTTTGCAACTTTATCCTTAGACATGACATCCTTCCTTGGATACAACCAACGACAGTTTGTAACATCATGTCCAAGTGTCTGACAATGCGAGCAAAAATCCGGAATTCATTCATAAACAACTTCTACAAGATAAGAAGCACCTTCCCTTTCCACAATAATTTCATGAAAGATCCTTTTGGAGAAGTCAATGTCGACAAGTATACATGCATAATGTCCAAAGAGTCTTTTCAGTGTTGCATTGTCAAGAACTAGCGGCGTGCCAACCGCACTAGCAATTTCACTAGAGTCTGTTCCATCCAATATTCTTGTGGCAGTGCCATCAATCGGATCCATACTTGCGCATGGGTGTTCCTCTGATTATACATATCAAAATCGACAGTCCATTCAAATAAGTGTAAAACCCCCGGTTTCAGATTTATCGTTCCCACTGCCCAAACAGTTTGCACATCAGATTCATCAACAAAAAAGAATTCTTAATAACCCCTACCTAGAGATAGTAACGTCCAAGGAGCAGCAGTCTTCCACTGTTTCTTAAGCTTGTCCTCTATTTCGTTCGACGCGTAGGGTTTGTCTCCTTTGTTGAGAACCAATCTTCCACGGAGATTTCTCTTACACACATTGACCCCCTTTTCGTACATCGACTGAGTAATACGAATGGAGAGTGTATCACCACGAATAGTTGGCTGCGGCATAATGACGTTTGTGACATTACTGTGCGATGCCACCAGAGCTTGAGCAAAGGAACGCGGTTGTGGTTGAGGTGCTGAAACCGCCGCTGCTGAAGTCAGAGCCATGGGAGATGGCACATCTTTGGATGGTGTAGCTGCCGGCAAGGAGAGCTCTGCTTGCCAGTCGAAAGGCATAGCAGAAATCCGGTAGAAACAATCAGGTCGAATGAGTTTGATTTGAACGTGAGGTAGCAAATCTCATTTGGTGACGGCAATTAAGAAAATTGGAATCCCGTGAACCAACAATGTAATGAAGCAGTTGATTGATTAATCCCACCAACCAAATTGCAATTGGGCTGATCGGTGGAAACCAAATATCAACGTTTAAAACAAAAGCTTTAATTGGAACAAAACAGCCAATTAGAGATTATGAAAGAATTGATCGCAAACCATGTGAATGGAAGCGTCGGCGCTGCTCATAGTGGAGAAACCCTCATCAATTTGTCAATTAGATAGGTGATCAAATTAAATTTAATAATATGGGCTTATGACATATAATATAAACATTAATTTATATGCAATAATAATGTAAATTACTATTACAAATGCATAAAATAATATCACAACATAAAGTCTTTTATTTTTTTCTTTAGATAGTTCCTCCAATAACAGTTAAATTGCTACATGCAATAAAGTTGCCTATCTTTAATTTTAAAAATTATTATTTTTCTCACAATTTATTAAAGGAGGGAAAGTACAAATAGTATCTTAAAATGTTTAATTGTATCTTTGATCCCTTATGTTTATTTTAGTTTTTAAGTTGGTCCCTTATGTTTTAAAAGTTTTAAGTTGGTTCCTTACGTTTTAAAAGTTTCAAGTTGGTCCAAAACGTTACTCCCGTTGGAATAAGTTAGTCCCTTCAGTCACATAATGGTTAAAGATTTAGGTTGACAATATGGATGATGAAACTTAACTTATTTAGAAAATCAGTTTTAAAACATTATTTTAATTTTTTTGTTTTATTAAACTTAATATCATGTCGCGGAATGGACTAACTTATTCCAATATAAGTAACGTTTTGGACCAACTTGAAACTTTTAAAACGTAAGGGACCAACTTGAAACTTTCAAAACATAAGAGACCAAACTGAAAACTAAATTAAACATAAGAGATTAAACATGCAATTAAGCCAATCTTAAAATTACAATGAAAAAATACAAAGGACTAATTTCACACATTAAACTACTTTTTTTCTTTAACCATGTCATTGGCACATACGAAAAATATCAACCAACTTTGTTGATGACATATTAACTAAGGAAAATAGGACCAAACAATTTTAGTTGGCTATACACATAAAATGGCATTTGAACCAACAGTTAAATTTTAACTTATTAAAAAATTATGACTTTGACCGTTGTTTTTTTTTATATATAAATTACGTATATGTATATACATTTAATTAAAACTTTGACCGTTTGTTTTTCGTTCTATGATAAGAATTTCTCACGAGCTTATGACTGTTTTTGATAAGCTAATTCAAGTAGCTTATAGTTTATAGATTAAATCTTATAACTTATTATTTTTTATCTTCATTATACCTCTGCAATCTTAATTAAAAAAATAAATATTAATAAATACTCGTTTTCTTATGTCATTTCATATTTATAGGCTACTTCAACCGCTAATTTTATCAAACACTACAAATTCAATAAACTAACATATACTCTATCAGTTATAAGCTAGATTATCAATCATCCATTATAAGCACATCCGCTAGAAGTTAGTTAAGCAACTATCCTTTATTTTTTTTTACCAAACATAGCCTTAGTGGAAGAGTATTAAATTACAAAGGAAAAACGTAGAGGCTTAAATTAATTCAAAAAAAAAAAAAGGAAGATCAAAGTTGCACAATCGTGATACTTGAGAGCCAAAAATGCATTTAAGGCTCAACAAAAAAAATGTTTAAAAAAAGTATAAATTATAATAATAGTTTAATTTCTTCACATTATCATCATCTGTGAGAAAAATTCTTTTACATAACTCATAAAAAATTATTTTATACATACATTCAATGATGTATTTTCACATCAATTAATGAATCTGATAAATCAAAAGTTTTAACTTTTCTTACACATTTGATTATGTGGCAATATATCATTAGAGGATTGAAGACAAGAAATAATATAGGATTTTGAGTCATCAATTAGTGTCAATTAGTTTTGAATTGTCGAGGAAAAATGGAGCATAGAATGAAGAAACGAAGAAGTCAATTTCTGCCTAACTCGCATCACGGACTTTGAGCCCCGCATCGCGAGAATATGATTGGAAATCAAGGTGATTGCTTTTGTCTATCTCGTATCGCGGGCTTTGAGCTCCGCATCGCGAGATAGAACCACATGCTAAAAATGATGCTCACTGTCTAGCTCACATCATAAGGAACCAATTTTTGTAAAACTTAAGGAATTGGACGCCTATAAATATTTGGCCCTTAGGTCAGTAGAAAAACAACTTTTGACGAGTATACGAAGGCATAAATGCGATTTCAGAAGGATTAGAGTGATTAGAGCCTTTCGGGAGCCAAGAAAACGTTAAACAATGGTGATTTTCCCACGTTCTTTTATTCATAAATAATAATACGTGTTTAGATATCGCGATCAGCTAAATCCTTTCTAGGTTAGGTCTTGAAATAGGAACATCCCTGTAATTATTTGTTCGTGTAACTTTAAATGATTCTATGAATATTGAGTCGATTATTTCGTATTTTATTCGGTTAATCATGTTCTTAATTCTTTTTATGTGTTACAGGATTATTAACTCTAACTTTGTCAATGAATCAATTTTAGGTTAACACTAATTATTAAACCTAATTCAGATTTTACATATTTTAACGTTTCAATTATTAATTAGGTTTTAGACAAGAGATTAATAATAATTAGTACTTACTTTGGCATTTTTAAACATTCAATGGTTATACTTTTGCTCAAAAGTTCTAAAATCAAATAATGAATAATACTATATTTTGTTCAAAAGTCTCGGTAACATTTTTTCTTTCGAATAACTTAAGATTAAACTCATACGTATTAAGGGTAAGGAAGTGTGTTATCTTGGGTTTGAACCCAAATTTCTGCATATTTTATGCATATTAAGAAAATTTGATATTGAAATTAATGTATATATTGTGCATATAATTATTAGTATCAAATTTTTTTTGAACAAGTAAAAATGAATTATATTACCACAGACAACATAATTGTTGCAGCACAAGGTGTGTCAAAACAATCACAAAAATGTCAAAAACCTGTCAAGATTACAAACATGCCAGTCGATGCCCAAACATGAAAGCGGGTTCGACCATCAAACATGAGTACCAAAACTAAATACAACATTACTAGCTTTTAACCACCACAAAGAAGATGATTTCACTTTATCTAACACATGTGGTAAAGAGCTTTGTTTGTTTCTAAATATATTATTAGTATCAAATTATCAAACCTTTTTATTGCATACTGAAATTTGGTTTTGTAAATTGTAATTTTTCATCTATCAAGATAAATTGATAAGACTCCATCAATCCTATAATTAATGATCTATTTCACTCATTCGCACAGTTAATTCACATTTGATATTAAAAAATATTTATCGAAATAAATCTGACATCTTATATGTTATCATTTGTCTTTATATATTAATAAAATCATATCATCAAAGTATATTAGTTGAACAATATACAAAGTTAAACTACATCAACTCATTATAAAATTGGTGGAGTATTAATTAAAGATATATTTACGAAAACGTTAATACATGTTTGCCCTAAACGCAAATTTTGAGAAAAAAAGTTGTATATTCAAATTCTTAAAAACACAAAAATTGCTTTTTTCAATATAAAATTTACTCCCTCCGTCCCTATATCCCTATTTGACTTTATTTTTGTCTATAAATATAAACCCCTTTTCAAATTATTAGATGCATTTATTAATGTTTTCCTAAACATACCCCTAATTAATACTACTAACTTGTCTTAAAATATGAAAAGTCAAATTTAATACACATACAAACAAAGGACAATTTGGTAATATTAATACACAAAATAGACACATTAATTACACAACATTTCTTAAGAAATGTGAAAAAAATAATGAATGCCTCCATTAAGAGACGAAGGGAGTATATTTTTAAAATCATTAACATGCGCCTTAAAGATAAGTTAGCATGATTTTATATCTAAGGATTAAGTATATTTCATGAGTTTTGAAAAGAAAAAAATATGAGAAATACTTATATAGTCACAAGCACAAATAAAAAGTGGTTAGGTACACACACATACCTTAAAAAAAATTAAAAGAAAAAATAATTGAATGATGAGACTAAATTCTTTATCATTTATTTTCTTTCATCTATATAAGTGTGCCTAACCACTTTTTATTTGTGTTTGCGCTCAAGCAAAACTTGCTCAAAAAATATTTGACTATAATTAAGGAAGCAAAAAAATACGTAAGTTTTGCATTAAAAATGTCATTTTTTACACTTATAAATATTTTAATTATACAAAATTTCAAGAAAATTTTACTATTTAGTTTTCCTTCCAAGTAAAAAAGAAAGTAGTAGTCTAATAAGCTCAACTCATAAAAATTGCTGAAATTGTAGGCCGGATGTCATGATCGGGGTTCGAACCCCGATACCTCTACTTTGTATGTGAGTTTACGATAGCTTTGTCATCTCATCTATTTAAAAAACAGTAAAAAATGCATAAATCAAGCAAAATTGTAATGATTACCCGCCATACCTATAGATCAGTGGATCGTCCCTTCACCCTATACAAATAGTAGTATTCTCAACTTCCAATATGACATGTTGTATGAGAGGAAGAAGAATGATTAGTTAGATCAGATTAGATTAGATGGTAGAAGACTAGAAGAAGAAGAGTTATGGCATGTGATGGATGAAAGAAAGTGACAAAGAAAAAGTTGCCTGAGAACAACAAGTTGAGAAGAAACATTGTGGGACCTTTGTACGGTGATGGTTAAATCCACACGTGCGACCAGCCGCCGGCATACCACCGACTGTTTTCCCATGCTGTGTTTGAGACTGTACGTGACTTGACTGACTGTGCCCTACGAATACACATACAGATAGAATACACCCATCTTGATTTGATTGGTATTTCCCTTTTTGCTATTTTTCTTTATCTTGCTTTCTTTTTCCACAAATAGAAACGATATTTATACAACTATTTTATTCTTATTTTCTCTCTTCCTTTATATCTTTTTGTATTATTTTGGATTAATAAGAAGAAAGAAAACAAAAATTGTCATCAAAATTGTCACAAATGATTGTACAAAAATCATTACTCTTCCACAATATATGTATGGTCCCTACATCTCTAATATTAATGGCAAATGTTACTTTTTCATACATTTTAGATGTGTTCATTATGTCTTTAGATAGATCGAGCTAACAAATACCATAAAAATTTGGAGTTTCAATAGCTCAACTGATTTGAACTAAGAGTTAAGAAATATGAGATTCAGAGAAAAAAAATAACATCAATTAACAAAATCATGAACAAAATTGTACAAGAGCTTGTGACATGAAGGTGGAGTTTAGCACGGGCGGGTAGGGTATAAATCCAAAGAACTTTGCCCTGTGGTGAGAAGAGATCAAGAGAAATTTTATGGTAGACTATTTTGATAGGTGGTCTATTGTAAACCTTGTTTATTTATGAGAAATATTAATGAGTGTTCCTGAGACATTGATTAAGGACTTTAAATGGTAACTTTTTTTATAAAAGTTTGTGTAACCAATGTATAGAAAATTGAAAACTTTAACATTTTAAAAGAATAATTACCTAATTTAGCATGCTTAAAGAGTGCCTCTGCAGCACTCATTAATGAGATCCTTTATTTATTTATTTATTTTAAATAAATGATATACTAAACTAAGGCTATCCTATTAACATTAGTCGCAAACGTCAATATGTGTTGGACCAACATGCATAGAACATGTCCACACTCAATGCTATTTGAACCCTCTTAGCAGTGAAATATGCTATAATTAACCATTAAGCGGTAGTTGGCCATTAACATCCTGATTATTGTTTAAGCAATTGGTGATATTCTGTAAATTAACATCTGTTTTCTTCTACTTTAATTAATTTTATAATAATATGTAGCCATTTGTTTTAGTTATCCATTTTCTTAGAAATTACTCAAAACCTTGACTTTTAATATCAGTTTTGATGACAGGCCCTCTCTACCCCAATTATTAGGAGAAATATCGATTCCTCTCCAAGTCCTTAGCAGTGAAATAACATGTCTGAAATGGTTATTTAGCATTTATAAGAAATTGACTAAATAACATACATCTAATATACATAATCAATAAGACCCATATATAGCTATGGCTTCTGGGACTATACATGTTTACCGATACAAAATCCATATTTGAGAGAAGATTATTAAAAAACTGAAATTCCAAGGTTAAATGAAGTCTATACTTCATTTAGCATATGATGGCACAACTAAGCTTCAGAGTGCTGCCCCACTTTTGTTTAGGATCTAATTTTTATCCATTGAGAGTTCAGTTATCTATGAAGCATTGACTATTGATACCAACACATAGACGATGATAATAATTTAAAAAATAAAATAATTAAACGTAACGACATATGTGAATGTTTTGAGATGTTTGACACTGACACCGACACATACGTGAGATCAGCGTTCATGATTTCGTGACTTTAAGTTACCACAATTTTAAGGACATAAGTTTATTGAGATCTCTTGCTTATATTTGATTTTGATGAATGCTTATTTGTATATACCGATTATTATTTAGAGATAATTTTTATAAGTAATTTATGTTACATTAAGAAGACAAAAATTCACTCTTCCAGCATCGCGGGCCCATCATCCACATCCAGAGCTAGGCAGTAGTTTGGTTCCATGCAATCATTCCACCGCCAGCATTGCAGGCCTTTTCCATGCATCGTGAGATAGACATAACTCAGACTTGTGATTTTAAGAAGTATACAACATAAAGATTGTGGTTGGAAATGTTCTTGTGATAGTTTATGATCCACATAATGCTCAAGAATAAGAGGCATGGTATTAGAAATGGATCAGACAGTTAAATACAACTTTTCATTAAGTAAAAAATAAAATTGAAATTGGCTAGAAAGACACAAGTTGGTTATGAAGTATCTGGAAATCTCTCAAGGCTAAATTTTTTAAGACTATGATGCTAAATAAGTGTATAGACTGTTTCAGATTATTTAAGAAACTAATTTTAAGTGTAAAGACTATTTCAGATATTCAAGAAACCAATTATGAATTAACATGCATTGCTAAAATTGATTTTTTTTTCTTTCTGAAAAAAGACATCACTGTAGTATTATAGAATATTTGAAGCAAACATTAAGAAATTTGCACATAACTAAACATAGATTATAAAATCTAAATTGTAACACAAATCTCAGAAAAACAAATGATAAATCATCTAAAGCAAGTCATAATTATGAATGATTTAAACTATTGCATGACGATAGAATCAACAAATTAAACTAACAATTAAAAATATTGACAAAATTTCGACTTAAACCATTAATTAAAGATGATCTCACATGTCAAAATATACGACTTTGACCATTGATTTTTCATTAATTACGTATAAGTACATACATTTAATTACAACTTTTGAGCTTTGATTTTTCATTCAATGATAAGAATTTCCCACGTTTCAAATGAGAAGATCCTGCATTTCCAACATTCAATAAAAGAATGAGAACTAAATCAATGAGATTTCCCAAACTCTCAAATAGCTCATCCGTCGTGGTTAGAGCCAAGAGAGGTTACATGATTTCTCACACCATCAACAACAACAACAATGGAAAGTTGATGGTGTTATAATTAGCACAACCATCATCTAGTAGGTATGTTATCTCCCTAGAACCAAGGAATAAAATCACCACATGTTTTTTTGAAGAAAAAAACCGCAGGTAGGCCTTTTGGCTCCAAGAACAAATCCAAAAACCACTTGTCGTTGTAAATGAAAACATTAAAACCCTTATGGAACCTATTTTAACATAGATCCCTTCTAGAAAAAATGTCATGGAAACTCTCATTAACTTGGATCGTTGTCATCAAGCTATCATCACAGTTCATAATTGTTCTGGTCATGTCTCTTGTGTTACTCTTCTCATCTGATTTCTGGTTCTCCTACTCTCCCCGCATAAAAGGACCGCTAAAAATGACAGCTCTCTTGGAACTTATATGAATTCCAATTATCAACATGTTTCTCCTCAATTCATCATATACCCAACATGTTCCTCTTTTTCTATTTGCTTCTCTCTAGATCATAACCAGATATTTGGTGGAATCGTTGGCGGAAGGTTGAGGAGTTGGTAATGTTTGTATTGAGGCCACTCGTTTTAAACATTATTAACTGCCTCAACCTTTCCTCTAACAATTCCACCAAGTATTTGTTTATGATCTCTAGAGAAGAAAATTTAAAAAGATGAATATGATGGGTCAATGATGAATTTAAAGAGAAAATGATGACAATTGGGATTCATAAAGTTCATACGAGAGGTATCATATAGACAAGTTCTTTTATGGGGGATAGGAGGGAAACAAGACAGCGGGTGGAGAAAAGTAACAAAAGAAGAGACATTACTAGGACCATTATGCATTGTGATGATAGCTTTGATGACATCGATCAAAGTCACTAAGAGTTTCAATGACATCATTACTAGAAGGGATCTATGTTAATATAGGTTTTATAAGGGTGTTAGTGTTTTCATTTATAATGACAGGTGGTTTGTGTTTATTCTCAGAGCTAAAAGGCCTACCCATGTTCTTTTTTTGGTGAAGATGTGGTAATGTTATTCCTTGGTTATAGAGGGAGATCAAGACACCTAATAGAGGATGGTTGTGCTAATGATAGCACCATAAACTTTTCATTGTTCTTGTAGGTGGTGGTGTGTGAAATCATGTAACCTCTCGAGGCTCCAAGCACGACGGAGGAGTTATTTGAGAGTGTGGGAAGTCTTGATGATTTGTTTTATAAGGATACATTATTTGAATATGGGGAGATATATGAGGGTATATGGTTATTGTCTGGTGTAATTGGGGGTATGAATTTTTTTGTGTGAAAGAGACTAACAATGTGGCACAATATTTATAGTGGTTTTATTGAATGTTGGAACTCTGGGATCTGCCCATTCGAAATGTGGAAAATTCTTATCATTGAATGAAAAACTAACGGTCAAAGTTATAATTAACGTATGTACATATGCGTAATTTATGAAAATTCAACAGTCAAAGTCGTAAGTTTTGACTTCTTCAAATAAATTCATAATTTTTGAAATTGTTAAAATTTAACCGTTAGTTCAAATGCCATTTAATGTGGATAGTCAACTTAAATTTTTTAGTCATACTTTCCGTAGTTGATTAGTCATCTAAAAAGTTGGTTGGTATTCATGGAATGTACATATGACATGGTTAAAGAAAAAAGTAGTTCAATGTGCAGAATTTATCCTTTCAATTTTCTCTTTTTTTTTTAAGATACTACTAGCAACAAACCCTTGCTCCGCACGGGTTAATTCAAAGCGGGGTTATGCATCAAAGCGCATTGCGATATTATGTGAATTGAGAAAATAAGAAAAAACTAATGTTAAAGTTAACCTTAATGATAAAAGAGCAAATTACATCGACTTCTCTTGGGATTTTCTTGAATAACACAAGCACCACTTCTAATTTTCCAAACACATCAATCTTTTCTCATTTTATCCATTTCAATAACTTTGTAAATATACAATTTAATTTCAGGCATTTTGGTTTGTTTGTATCTGTTTTCTCTTTTCATAATTAACTTAATGAAGTTTTTTTTCTTGCAATCGAGAAACAATGACAATATTTCTTTTTACCACCAAATAGAATCAAACATCAACAATTACATAAGAGATCAACAGAGAATATAGAAATGAGAAGAATTTTGGTTGTGGATGAACATTGTGGTTGGTCAATGAAAACGAAATAATCTTCGATATATCCGTTTCATTACATTAAAGTTTAAAAATAAAACCACCTTGACTGAGGAACAATAAGTTGGGAAAATCATCTAAGTGAATAATGGAAAGACAAAATGGTCGATGTATGATGTTGGATACGATGTTCCAACATCTTGGCACAGAGTGTGCCATGTTTGTGTGGCTTGGTTTTCACGCACGTTATCTTATGAAGGAAACCACGCCTTATTTCTTGTTCACCAAGTAACATATTTTTGTCCAGAATCAGCTGGGTGATTTGTTCCTAAAGTATAGACAATATTTTAGGATTCCTTGGTGGTATGTTTTGCGGTTCCTAAAGATGTTCCTACTTTTTAAGAGTTGCTATATTTGTTTCTAATTTGTTACGTGAGATCACCGAAGATTCTATGAAGATTTTATTCAGTGACTTATGGTCCAAGAGACTTGTGTTTCCAGAAGAAAGATATTTTTCAAATGGATATTTCTCTTTGTGAAATATATGTTCAAAAGAGATTTTGGATGATATATTTCTGAAGAATATTTGTTTCAATATATTTCTGAAAAGAATATTTGATACAAATATATGTTTAGCCTATGACGAAAAAGCCCATGCTGCTGAAATGCTATATAAGGAAGACTCATACCCTAGTTTTATTCACCAATTAATTGTTTTTGAATTGAGTCTTTTAGGGTTTCATTATTAAGCCTTGTGCTTTATTTTGTGAGCCTCCCTTTGTGTCATATTGATGCACTTAGCATGACTTGTAGTTGAGTTGTATCAAAACCATAGTTTTTCAAAGAGAATAGATTTTAAGGTTTTGAGTCGTATTTTTGTGCGTCATATCTGAAGGTGAGAAAAACCACAAGAAGGGGGGGTTGAATTGTGTTTTCAAAAACTTCTTCCTTACGTTCTGAAGAACTGTTCTCAGGTTCAGAGTCTGAAGTAGTTCAGAGTATGAGTGAGTTCAGAGTCTTAGTGCAGCGGATAAATGAAAAGAACAGAGGAAGAAAGAACACAAGAAATTATACAGGTTCCTTCCACAAACCGGAAGTAGTCCTGTCCCCCTTGCACTTCCAAGGAGAGTTCCACTAAAATGTAATGTCAAATTACAAGTTGCTCAATCACACAAGAAAGAGACTTCTCAATG
>Ga0228710_1007730_pt1 | contig 15757 bp, 11 predicted proteins | sample MedpolnodulmetaG_FD_177995 | JGI IMG/M metagenome (GOLD analysis project Ga0228710, IMG submission 177995) | Root nodule microbial communities from Medicago polymorpha collected in Santa Monica, California, United States - pink nodules | ecosystem: Host-associated > Plants > Roots > Nodule... | reverse complement strand
CAATAAACCATTAACCCGTAGTCATCTAAAAAAAAAAAACCTAACCCGTAGTATATTTTTGGTGGTATAACCAATCATCCCCGAGTGACATTTTTTGCTGTATAGCAATCCCTTCGAAAACAACTAACCTAAAGTCGCTAAAAGAATATGTACTAAGAATATTTTTATATTGTATAACTCATATTCATCATGATTTGCGGTGGGTACAAGATCTTAGCGGGGTAATGTGAATTCTGAAATAGACTCGATGGTGGTAGATAGTATTTATGGTCGTACTCTCGGTGTACTAGATTTTACATCAATTATTAATGATTATCGGTGCTTACTTTAACAATCTCTGATTTATTAAGAGACAAGTTAATGAAGTTGTTCATAATTTAGCTAGGGTATTTTCATGTCATGTTAGTTTCCGTATTTTCATTTGAATTCCATCTTGTATCTCTACTCTTATTTTAAATGAAATACATTAAATTTTCTTGTAAAATAAATAATTTATAGCTAAGAAATTTGTTAACCTTGTTGGCCATAAATAACTTTGCTAAACAATAAAAATGGGTTTAATAGGTATACATTGTCGATGTACAATTATTTTCCACATAAATCTAATGATATGTTGACACAACAATTAATGAATATGACAACTTACATGTTTTTATATTCATTAATTGACATGGTAATACATCACGGAATGTATGTGTAAAATAATTCTACATTAACAAATTATATTTTTCTTTTGAAGAAAAAAAAACATGTTTTTTATATTTGCCTAAAATGCGTGTTTGACCCTCACAACTTTCATAAACTGGCGATTTTATCCACTTATTTTACAAATCACACTTTTAGCCCCCAAAAAAAAAAAAAAAAAATTGTCGCCCCTCACTGATCTTTAGGCATTACTTCCATCCTATTGAATGTGTTTAGGACTTTCATTCTAGTTTCTTTTGTCAAAGGATCAACTGATTTTCCATCAGTGTCTACATGATCTACTTTAACCGCTAGCTCTATAATTGTTTGGTGTTTGTGCCTTAATTCGTCTTACTATTGTAGTAACGATTCTCAATTTTTCAATAGTCACGACACTATCACAACAAACTAACACAGTTGACAACGATTTTTCACACAAGGGCATCTCAACTAGCAAGCATCCTATCAACTTGCTTCTTCATTAGTTTTATGTAGTTCTATCATCTCAAATTCCATAATGGACTGAGTCAATATTGTCTGTTTCTTTTTTTTCTTCTTCCATGAAATAGCTTATCCAGTGGTACATACTGTGCAATCACGGGTCACGAATCATTTAAAAAGGTGTTCAATTTTGAATCATTATACTATTCAAGTATCGCATGATACCTCTGATAATCTAATCCTAAAGCCACAGTCTTTTTAAGGCATATCATGATTCTTCCAATAGCACAACAATGCTTGTAACTGTGTCTCCTTGTAAACTTGCATAAGAGTTCCACGACGTAGGCAATGTTGGGTCTAGTATATCTGTTGGCATGCCTAAGGCTTTCAATGATGTTCACATATTCAGTTTATCTAACACCAATCTAGTGTTATTTAAGAGCTTTACACTTGGATTGGATCATAAGGCATGCTTGCAAGTTTACGGTCATAATAATTATATTTCCTTGAAATCTTCTCAATATAGTGAGATTGATCCAAAGAAAATTCCCTTTTCTGATCTAGTAATTTTAATAGCAAGAATTCCATCAACTCTCCTAGACCTTTCGTATCAATGTTGATGATGAACAATGGTTTCACATAATTTACAACATGAATCTTTGAACCAAACATGAGCAAGTCGTTTATACAAAGACATAATTGTGCAAATGTTATTTACGTATTCATATTCATAGTAAATAAATTTGTCACGTTCATTCACTTTATACTCATTCGATAACATTAGGTTGTCAAAAATTTCATGCCTATGTTTAGGAGCCTGTTTTAGACCTTTTCGAGATTTATCTAACTTACACACCTTGTTTTATTGTCCATGAATCACAAAATCTTCATGTTCTTTCATATAGATTTCTTCTTCTAACATACCATTAAAAAAAACAGTTTTTACATTCATTTGGTAAACTAGTAGTTTTTTAAAATAAGGTCTCTTACAAAAAATGATAATATTCCAATAACAGACATATTAATTGTAAATTTTTAAAGCGTCAAAAACTCAATAATCAAAAACAAGAAACCATAACATAAAAATTGAATTTTAATTTTTTTTCCGGCAACCCCTATAAAAATACTAGGATTTAAAAAGTTTCGCAGTTTTCCAAATACGTCTATATTTATTTTAATTTTTCAACAAAAACATGCAAATTTGCAATTTTGTTGCAAGTTGTAACCAAGAAAAAAAATTATTGCTAGTAAATATTTACTAACGGTTCAAATTTTTAAACGAGCGGCGAAGTACACCAACACCTGCAAGCATTTTGTCTTAAACGTACGCCTCAACTATCAAATAAATCAATTTTCAACAACTGTGACGTTCGCATCAGTTCAGTTCAACACTATCAGCGATGAATACACGGCGGAAGTCACGGCGTCTCCGCTGTCAATCTGATCCATCTCCGCCACCAGTCCTTCCCGAAGAACTTACCTCTGACATTCTATCCCGCCTTACAGTCAAAGATCTGATGCAGTTGAAATGTGTGAGTAAGTCTTGGAAAACTCTAATCTCCGATCCAAATTTCATCAAAATGCACCTTAACCGATCTGCAAGAAACCCTAACTTATCGTCGGTAGTCTCTACAAAGAATGGTGATTACAGTTTAGTACACTTCCCTGTGAGTCATTTACTTGAAAATCGTATGATAAGGGTTGTTTCAAAGGATGAATTGAATATTAAGGAAGATTTTTTCCAAGTTATTGGTTCCTACAATGGATTGATCTGTTTGCATGGTTATTCTTACCATGAAACTACTGGGTATAAGAAAGTATGGTTTCGTTTATGGAACCCCGCAACGAGAACAATATCTGATAAATTAGGGTGTAATGGTTACAGGTATAAATGGAACAATACTAAGTTTGTGTTTGGTTATGATAATTCAGCTGAAATTTATAAGGTGGTGGCTGTATGTCGCGGTTATGCTCAAAGAAAAAACACCAAGGAGAGAACCACCAAGGTGAGAGTCCTAAGTTTGAGTGATAATGTTTGGAGAACTATTCAAACATTTCCTGTTCAAATTAATGACGTTGAAGATGGTGTACATTTGAATTGCACTGTTAATTGGTTGGCCTATGTGGCATTTCATTCAAATGATAATATTGTTCGGAAAATGGTAATTATTTCGCTTGATCTAGCTACAGAGACATACTCACAAATACTTCCCCCTACAAGTTCTGAGCATGTCATTATATGGGGAAATGTTTGTGTGTTGATGGACTCACTTTGTTTTTATGACAATTTCAATGGAACCGACTTGGTTATATGGCAACTGACGGAATTTGGAGATGAAAAGTCTTGGACTCAGTTCCTCAAATTTAGCCATCACAATTATCCAATGCATAATGACTTTGTTGGTAACCCGGTTTCCAAATTAAAACCATTGTATATTTCTCAGAATGGTAATATATTGGTACTCAAAAGCAATCTTATAGACGGAGAGATTGTCTATAACCGAAGAACTAACAAAGGAAAGAAAATTAGAATTAACAAACCGATAAGATGGTTCTCAATCAAAGCTTATGTCGAAAGCTTGGTTTCAACTTCTTGAATGTAAGTTCTCCTTTAGCATTATACTCTCTTGAATATATATTGAGTTAGAAGCTTGGTTCCAACTTCTTGAATTTTGTAATTATTTCGTTTCCTTCAAAACTTTGTGATAGATATGCTGAATGAACTGACTTATCCTATTACCATAGTGAGAACTCAGTTATCTATGTATATTTTAAAGATATGGTGATATTGCTAATCAATATGTTTTGAATAATGTTCTTGGTCTGCTTACCTTAAATTATATACTTGATTTTAACTTTTAATAAGGCATCCCTTGTGTCATTTATCTTACCGATGATGGTGCTAATGTAGATTTTGATAACTAAGTTGGTGTGTATGAATGAGTTAACGTGGTATTAAGGTCTTGGATCCCTTATCTTGTAAAAACCAATTCTAAATGTGTTTGAAAGTATGTTAAAAGTATATAATAGTAATTGATTTGAACAGCTTGGTGTTCTAAGGCAGTCAATCTTTTTGTCTTAGTGAAGATGATACTAGTGAAGTATAATGTATACAATGTTGACTGTTGATACTATAATACTCAAATTTGAAGGTTTAATAGAATGAAAATTTGGCATGATTGCTTGAAGTTAGAGTAACGCAGTGCATGCTGTGAGAACATTCTGGTTAAGGTCTAGTTTTATGACGCTCCACTGTGGTGATATAATAGCAAATGCTTGATCATGATCTAGTTTCAAGCAAATATGACACTCAACAAAGGGACACCAATTTGTTGTGGTCTCTTAATATGTACATGGCAACAATACTCTTACTTTTTCTTCTTAAACATTCAGAGTGTTTTCCTGTCTCAAAGTTTTGGTCCTTAGGAAGTGTCAACTAGGGCATGCTAGAGTTGTTCACGTAATTTTTGTTCAAGCAGGGAAGTATTAACCATATGAGGTGGTTAGTTTTGTTTTGAAACTACTACTATTGTATTGTTATGTTATTTTCTTTTAGTTGATAAGAGCATCCTATTGTATCTTTATCTTGCTGATAATTCTGATTCGAATGAACTTTTGAATTTAATTAAGTTCTTCTCCAGCGATATACTTGATAGAAAATTTATATTAATTCATTTGGGGGGGAGGGGTCCTGCCGCAATGGTAAAGTTGTTATCACGTGACTGAAAGGTTATGAGTTCAAGTCCTGGAAACAACCTCTTGTGTAAAAAACGGGATAAGCCTATGTACAATACACCAAAAAATGATGGGACCCCTTCCTAGACCCTACGTAAATATGCAGGATCGTTGGTGCACCGGGCTGCCCTATTTTTTTATATTAATTCATGTACTTATTTCGACTTTGTTTTAATTGTATAGTTTCCTTTACTTCAAAACTGTCATAAATATGCTAAATCAATCGGCTGATCCTATTACCATGATTGTGCATATGTTCTTTTTATGTGTTTTGTTGTTTCACTCTCTTTTCTAATTGGAGTCTTTTTCAAATCGTAGATCCACAATCTCAACTCTGAGCAAATTCAACATTATTGATGGTACATGACATAATGGTAGGATGAAAGAGATTTTTTTTGGAGCTACATTCTCTTCGGAATGCTTGTTTTATTTAAGCCACTAGTGGCCTTCTTGATGTCTATTTAAGGCTTCTTTGGAAACATTTGTAGCAGCTGATTACTTAATACTTGTAGTTTTACAATTCTAATCTTGTGTAACAGAGCATATAAAATCATCAAATCTTGTGAGTAATTTGAATGCACTATTTGCGGGACCATTTGATTATGATACGACTTTTATTTTATTATCTAACCGGTTATAGTATGATGTTCCATGCTGTTTATTATAAATTTGAATCTTCTCCCTAATAAATTTAGTATGACTCTAAATACCAATTTATTGTAATTATCCCATTTGGTAGTGACATTTTTCTCTGTATGCCCATCACTTCTTATTTCTCAATTCGTTATTATAATTGTGCGCGTGTTTTTTTTTTCCTGTACATATAGCCCATTGATTACAGACTGCAAGAATTGTTCTTGCAGGTTTGACTGAGAGAATGTCTCAGTGTAGCAAAAGCTATGCTGACCCTTACATGACATGACTAGAGCTTGTACCAGAGCCTTTTTAGGTTTTATGGAAGACGACCGTATAAAAAACTTCCCTAGCTAGAAAACCAATGGATATAAATTCAGCTTCATGCAATTATTTGCCTTATAATAGTTTTAACCTTGTTACTGAGTAAAAGCTCTAAATCAGTTTTGGATATGAACTTCCATAAGTAGACGTATTGGCATTTATCTTGAATGTTTTGGTATTAATGATTTCATGCTTAATTTTTAGTAGAATAGTTTTCCTGTAGATCAATTTTCACGCACATACTGTTCATTGAATAAATCTCTTGAATGTTTGTTAGAGGATTTAAGATAATATTTCCAGTAAAGATGCTCTTCATGGAACTTGAATTTTCACTCTTACACCTCAAACTGAGTACTGAATAACCAACCAAAATGCTGCAGAAACAGAAGTTCAAGATAACAGTGCACCTCATCCAAGATAGAAGCCTAAGTAGTTATAACTTCACAAGGTTCAACTGTATCATCCTAAAATTAGATTTCATCACAATAATTCTTAATATTCATGAGTTTCTGATTCTCTTTAGAAAAGGGATTCACCTTCCTAATTTGTTTGGACAGTTTTAATTTTAACAATTAAATTGATATCATCAATCCAATGAGCTTGCACTCGATGAACATGGTTAAAAGTGCTTGATTTTTGTTTAAGAGGATACACCATAAATCTCAAAAGACCATATCTAATTGAATAATGATATTCAGTAATTGATGATGTAGATGTACATTACTCAAACACCAAGTTGATTAGTCATATTTACTACAGGGAACTTAACGGTTTTGATTAAGGCAGCATTAGGGCTTGCATGACAGAGAGCAAAAGGTGCTTAAGAAGCAGCCTTAGCCCCAACTATCAATACATTAGTAAAATAACTTAACTATTTGAATTATGTAACAAGAAGAACAATTATGAGAATGATGACAATTATGATAGCAAGAACTATTAGTTTTATCTTCATGTTCTGAAACCACATCTTTCTCCTTAATTGCCCTCCCTTCCCCCTGAAAACTTGTGCCTGCAAAGCCATATTCAAACTATAAATGTCTAATTTATTTAAAATTATTTATGGTATATATCTGTTAAGATTGTGTATATATCTGTTAAGATAATTTGACAATGTATTTAGTTATTTATGGTTACGAGATTATACTAGACCCCTATTCATGTGTGTGTAAAAATATACATATATAGTAATACATGAACTAGAGCAGCCATAAATAAACACAGAACTGTTTTCTGCAATGGTCTTGTGATTTTGTAAAAATTTCATCACTAGCTATGACTAGATATTTGATATTTGTTTAAAATGACAACAAAGTTTATGTATTAACAAATAAAAGGACTTGTCCCTGTGAGCTTAGCTCAATAGTTGATAAGGACAATGCATAATATATGCAAGGTCTGGGGTTCGAACCCTGAACACCACAAAAAAAGACAAAAAAAAGGACCTGATCACAAAGGTTGTCAGTTTTGTCCATCAAAACATCAATCTTCACTTGACGATTAAGGACCTGCATACAAAACAAATAAAATTTTCTCTCTTAATCTAACGATCTGACCTTCAAAGTCGGCTCTAGAGGATCCATTTTTCATATGAGAAATAAGGAATATTTTAAATATAGTCAGTAAATGAGGAAACAAGAGATTGTTAAGTTTTAGTATGGTATGAATCGTAAGAGTTGACACAGATAAGAAACCAATAGTGGTTTAAAAAAATCATTACCATTTTCCATAAGGACCTTAATATAAGAGTTGACACAGATAAGTTTTAGTATGGTATGAATTGTAGAGTATGGTATGTTACACGATGTGTTGCACTTGAGTAAAGATACTTGCTCTGACTATAGAAAGAAGGTGCATCTTTACCGGATATTGAGTAGGTATAGCAGAGGAACCTCCGCCGTATCCAAAAACAAATTGAGGTCTGAAGTTGCCATATGCTAAGTCTTAGAAATCGTGGTTGGGCCTAACACAACCCCACAAAACCGGCTTGTGAGGTGATAATTACCCCCACTTATAAACACATTGTCAGACCATGTCCTGTCCGATGTGGGACTCTTAACTCTAAGTTTAGAGATTGTTGGGGTCTTTATCAATGAATACATGGAAGAATCACTCTATTCTTATTAAGTGTTGTCTCAAAGTACTGGTCTTTAGGAATCGTGCTTGAATTCGTCACATATATATATGAGGTTCTTACCACGACTGACATCCCTCACCATATCCCTTTATTCAACGTACTTCCCTCTATCATCGGTTACCTACACCACATTGTATCTTTATCATTACAATTTACCTTGACTCTTCTTCTCTTCAACCTAACAACTTTCTTACGTTCTCGCTCTTCATATATACCCGTTGCTACATTTATCCTTTACTCTAATTTACTATTATTTTCATCTTTATTAGTTCATGAATTAACCTCTTACAACTCTCTCTACTTTACCTTTAAGTCTTTCATAAACATAATTTATTACGCCGTTCATCGTCGTCATATAACATTTATACTATCATCATACCTCATCATATTACAACGTTAACATCTCATACATCGATTAACATCATATCCAGATATCATATATAGTTTACGTCTTCGTTATTTCAACATCATGTTTAGAACACATCTCCATCATTAGTGTATCTCCATTTTTTACATCTTTTGCCCTAGTGACAGTCTTACCCTTCGCTCTCGGTTTTAAGATATTTTTCACTCCATTCGTCATTCCTCATAATATTTTCCACTATTCTTTTAGGCTCATTAAATTTAGGGCCCTATCCTCATATATAGTTTCATCGTTACTATCTTATATTGTCTTATGCCACTATCATTAGCTCATGTTTTAGACTCGTCATTTCCTTAAGGTAATCACTTCTATTTATGTAGAAACACACTTCCTCATTTAGGTATATAGTTTAAGTACTCTTACTTTTAATCTACACGCTAACGACTTGCTTAAACTCACTAATGCTCTCATAAATGTTTTAGAGTCCACTAAAAGAGTTATGTTGAAATTTTAAGGAATACGCAACAAGACCCACGTGCAGTATTTTAATCATAACTAAAGTTCTAAAGATCTAAATGGATTCCAACCAAAAGCAACTGAAATCTAACAACCATATCTACAACTTTCATGAAGATGCCCAAACCTAATTCGGAACAAAAAATGGTAGAAAAGTTGATTTTCTTAAGCTTGGGGAAAAAGCACAACCTTGCTGATCCCTGCTGACCCCCGTGTAGTATTTTGATCATATCTTGATGCTTAAATCAAGTCCCTCCAAAGGCTTGTGAAAGCTAGCATCCATATCTAGAACTTTCATGAAGACGCCTAAACCCAGTTCAAAACTTAAACTTGCCAAAATGAGACAATAAGAAACGCACGGTGACAGCAAAATCACAGTTATGCTGCGATCTCGCTTTAGGGAACCCTTTTTGATTCCGTTTTTGATCATATACTCTCCAAACTTGACCCTAATCTTCACCCCATGATTAACCTATCATTCAAACGCTAATTGTTCATTAACATACTGGATTATCCACTCTTTTTAAGGCTAAAAACTAAATTTAAAAACCTAAACTAGTTTTCCTCAATACTCATCTTTCAACTTCATCTCTTAATTCGTTCATCATAAATATCTCATCACAATCTCACATCATAACAACAACATCATATTAAGAATTAAACACCCCGTCATATATTAAGATACCCTAAAGTGCAAAGATTCCCCCCTTACCTCGAATTCTCCAAAAACGTGGCGTTTGGCTCTCTTCTCCTTAGCTAGGGTTTCATCCTCTCCTCTCTTCTCCTCTTTTCTTTTCTTTTCTCCGGTTCAGCAAGAGTGTTTATTCTGTTTTCCTATCTCTCTATTTATACTAGGGAATTGGGCTATTCAATTATTAATTTTCCTCTCCTCAACTTACCATAATTTTACTTCTTCCTTCTCCACTTATTTTATTACTTCTACTCTGCACCTCCCATTTCTATTTTCTCATCTTATTAATCCCCATCACCTATCAAACCACACAACTAAATAAAACTTTGTGTATTTAGCCTCATTTAATAAAATAGAAATTTGGGGTGTAACAGACATAATCAATATTGTATGTTTCTTACTTTTCCATGAAATAACGTCTCCGGTGGTACTCAATGTGAGTTGTTACTTGACTTTATTTCAGATAACGATTTTGTGAGTTGTTGTTTTTTCACGTCATTTTGATCAATTTTAAATAAATTTTCAAGAACGAAATCTCAATTTATTATTAAAATAAGAGTAAAGAATCATAGATTTGAACACGAAAAATTCATATCAAAATAAAACCATTAATTTAATTGTTAAATATGTTTTTAACCCCTACAAAATCAAGAGTTTTCAAATTTAGTCCCTATAAAATTTTAATAGTAATTTTAGTCCTCCATGATATTAAAGTTTGTAAGAATATTCCCTATTTTGAAAACTTTTTACAAAAAATTTATACTTTTAGTCCTCAAAAATAGTCCCTATAAAATGTAAATAGGGACTAAAAGTGAATAATTTTTTTATAGGGACTAAACTGAAAAATTTGTAATTTTGTTGGGATTAAATATATCAAATTTTCATTTTAGTTCCTCTAAAAACTTTCTTCAACTTTTAGCCCCACAAAAAATTTCATCTTGACTTTTGATCTCTCCTTTAATGTAAACTCATATGTAGAATTTATATTTTTAAATAAAATTTTGCACGAAAATTCATTATATTATAAGAATCTCTCTAAAAAAAATTAGAATTTTTTAACAAAACATGAATTTAATATGAATTTTTATTTTCTTTTACAGTTAAAAATTCATATTCAATTTTTTTTTTATTTAAAAATTCTTATTTTTTTCGGGAAAATATTTTACAATATTCAACACATTTTCATATAGTTTTATTAAAAAAATACAAAAAATAACTTAAAAATAGGGATCAAAAGTAGTAATTGAAAATTTTATAGGGACTAAAAGTGAAAGGAAAATTTTAGAGAGATTAAAACAAAAAGTTGATATATTTATAGGGATCAAAAATATATTTAACCATCTAAAAATCCATAAAAAATTAACCAAAAGAACGAAAATAATAGAAAAATATATAAATAAAAGACAAAATCTTATCTAAAAATAAGTGAAAATATTCTAAGTTTGTGTTTGGTTATGATAATTCAACTGGCATTTATAAGGTGGTGGCTTTAACTGCCTCATATACTCAGTGGATAACCAATGTGAGAGTTTTAAGTTTGAGTGTGTTTGGAGAATTATTCCAAGTTTTCCTGTAGTTCCTTTTCAATTGCTTGTTGGTTCTAGGGTTGATGATGGTGTATATTTCAGTAGCAATTATCTATAACCGAAGAACTAACAGAGTAAGGAAAACTAGAATTAACAGAAAGATAAGTTCGTCCTCAATCAAAGATTATGTTGAAAGCTTGGTTTCAACTTCCTGAATGTAAGTTCTTCTTTTGCGTTATACTTTCTTGAATTTATATTAACTGGTGTATTTGGTTTCAATTATGTGATTATTTCCTATACTTCAAAACTTTGTCATAGATATGCTGAACGAACTGACTTATCCTTTTACCATATTAAGAATAAGTTATCTATGTATATTTTAAGCATATAGTGATTTTGCTAATCAATATGTAGTGGATACTCTTCTTGGTTTGCTTACACCAATTCAAGTACACCCATGATGATTTTTGAAGTGAGAGCTATTTATTGCTATACCTTATAATAATATACTGTTATTGAATTTAACTTTTAACAAGACATCCCTTGTGTCACCTGTGTTACAGATGTTAGTGTTATTGTAGATGTTGATAACTAACCTGATGTGTTTGAAGCAAATCACACAATCAAATTGTAATGGTCTCTATTAATAACTATATGGAAGCAATACTCTACTTTCTCTTCTAATATACCTTGAGTGTTGTCTCAAAGTTTTGGTCCTTAGGAAGTGATAACTTTACTAGAGTTCTTCACATAATTGTGGTTCTAGCAGTTAAGGTTTAAAGAATAATTACGGCTATGTAGTTTTCTTTTAGCAGATAACATCCTAGTGTATCTTTATCTTGCTGATAATTCTGATTCCAATGAACTTTTGAATTTAAATAAGTTCTTCTCCAAATATATACTTGTTGAAATTTATATTAATTCATGTGATTATCTAGTAGGCGAGTATATCTTAATATTAATATTAATTCATGTACTTGATTTCGACTTTGTTTTGATTGTGTGACCATTTCCTTTACTTCAAAACTGTCATAGATATGCTGAATCAATCGGCTGATCCTATTACAATGATTGTGCATATGTTATTTTTGTGTTTTGTTGTTTCGCTCTCTTTTCCAACATGAGTCTTTTTCAAATTATAGATCCACAACCTCAACTCCGAGCAAATTCAACGTTTTTGATGGTACATGTCATGATGGTAGGATGAAAGATAATTTTTTCGGAGCTACATTCTCTTCGGAATGCTTGTTTTATTTAAGCCACTAATGGCCTTCTTGATGTCTATTTAAGGCTTCTTTGGAAACATTTGTAGCAGCTGATTACTTAATACTTGTAGTTTTACAATTCTCATCTTGTGCAAGTAAAAATGTTGAATGCACTATTTGCGGGACCATTTGATTATGATGCAACTGTTATTTTATGAGTAATTATCGCATTCGGTAGTGACATTTTTCTCTGTATGCCCATCAATTTTTGTTTATTCCAAAATTTGAAAGGGTAAACTATCTTGAGAAAATAAGTTAAGGCTATTTACAACAATATCTCTCATTTTGATAATGAGCATGGGGATATATCAATTTAGGAAGGATGCCTAGTTCAGCAAGAATTTTAGAAAAGGGATTCACCTTCCTAATTTCTTTGGACAGTTTTAATTTTAACAATTAAATTGATATCATTAATCCAATGAGCTTGCACTGAATGAACATGGCTAAAAGTGCTTGATTTTTGTTTAAGAGGATACACCATAAATCTCAAAAGACCATATCTAACTGTTTTGACTAAGGCAAAATTAGGGCTTGCACGACAGAGTAAAATAACTTTAACTATTTGAATTATGTAACAACAAGAACAATTATGAGAATAATGACAATTATGATAGCAAGAATTATTAGTTTTATCTTCATGTTCTGAAACCACATCTTTCTCCTTAATTGCCCTCCCTCCCTCCTGAAAACTTGTGCCTGCAAAGCCATATTCAAACTATAAATGTCTAATTTATTTAAAATTATGAGTATATCTGTTAAGATTGTGTATATATCTGTTAAGATAATTTGACAGTGTATTTAGTTATTTATGGTTACTAGATTATACTAGACCCCTCTTCATGTGTGTGTGTGTAAAAATATACATATATATATTCATGAACTAGAACAGCCATAAATAAACACAGAACTATGTTTTCTGCGATGGTCTTGTGATTTTCTGAAAATGACAACAAAGTTTATATGTATGAACAAATAAAAGGACCTGATCACGAAGGTTGTCAGTTTTGTCCATCAAAACATCAATCTTCACTTGACGATTAAGGACCTGCAGACAAAACAAATAAAATTTTCTCTCTTAATCTAACGATCTGCGCTTTAAAGTCGGCCACAAAGGATCCAATTTAGACATATATACCTGATCAATATTTTCCAACATAACATCTTGAACTTGAGAAACCTGAGCTTTTACTTTCGCAAGTTTGCTAACCTCTTCTGGATGTTCCACACAATATTGCATATGCTCCTTTAGTTTCGGTCTAATCCATGTTTATACAACAAAATATTCATATTAATTAATGCAATTCAACTTTTGTGACACATTTTCTATACACATAATTACTATAAACTTGAGTACCCAAATTCTTTGTTCAAGCTTTTAGATGTTGCTATTGCAGCTTTTCCTCCACCGTATCTTTTGGTAAAATCCTCCTTGATGCGATCAAGAAAGGCCATAGCAATATGGCGATCAAAAGACTCCACAGCAACAACGCAGTAAGCTAAAGATAATAGATCATGTGAGTCTAATAATATATAAACCAAATCAAAAATTTCATAAGAGGTGATCTAGTGTTCGTGCTTCATATATCGCATTGCAGTGATATGTTATTTCCCAATTAGATTATGTAAATGAAAAAGATAAGAGGTAAGTACTGAATCCATCATGGGCGAGGTAGTTGAAGGTATGACCATCGGTGTTGTAAGTGAATTTTGTGTTGGTTGCTGGGAGTCTTTGCAGGCATTGCAAAGCTATTTCAGCAAAGTTTCCGGTGAAGTTGGTGTGCTCGGCTAGAATCACCGTGCCACGCGCCACAAAGCTGTATATAAGTGATTGTTGCGCCATGTTGGAAAAACAAAACAACTCAGATTATGCTATGAAGACAAAGATAAGAAGGAGAGAGATTTGGTTTTGAGTTTGATTGGAATTTATTGTTGTGAAGAGTTGAAGTTAAAGGAAAGAAAAGCGTGTGTTTAATTGATTTTTTGACATGTTCATTTCATTGATTAGTTTCTATTTTTATTATTATTGCTTCAAACTTTGAAACATATAGTTTGGACTTTGGACGTGGTCAGAGAAGAGGACTCAGTCAATTCTGTTCTAGAGTTAAAATATGATGTAAGCAATAACTTTTTTTTTTTCCTTTTTATATTTAATACGAATGCAAAGGAAGACCCGACTTCTAACTTTGTGAAATTCCAAGAAGAGACTCTTTTGAAGGATAAAAGAAATGAACCAGAAAGATTTATTGCATATTTTTATTTGACATTATGCAACAAAAAAAAAAAACTAGTATGGATCTTTGAAATATGAACCGATTAGTTCTAAACTAGGATCCATGCTCCAGAGTCTAGATTCAACACTTGAGAATTTATTAACTAAAGAAAGCATGTTTTACACAATAGCACACATAGATCATAATTCAATGTTTATATTCATAAATCACTGTAAAGAGACTTCTTCTTCCTCATCCTCCAAGAAATAGTTTGATTCTTTTACTATTATATCTATAAAAAAAAATTGTATGACTATTAAATAGATAAATGAATCGTTTGATACTTACTCTTAAGAGACTATATTATATCTGTCATACCCCAATTTTTGACCTAAGATTATATAGTGGGGGTGTATCTTTAATTAATGGGGGTACATAATTGTGTGAATGAAGTAAGCACTAGAAAAATATTATTTGGAAATGATAAATTAAATAATTAATTTAATCATTATTAAAAAGTGTTTTCTTAGTCCCCAAGTTTTGCGAAAATATTTTAGAACACGATCTAGAATATTTTGGAACACAATCTAAAATATTTTGGTAGGCAATCTAATGTATTTTAGTGCTTGATCTGAAATATATTTTGATACTCAATAATATATATTTATGTACTAAATAACATATTTATGTACTTAATAATATATTTTTGTACTCAATATGATATATTTTGGTACACAATTGGGATATTTTTGTACTAGATGAATTACTTGTTCCCAAAGTTTCTCACTTTTTAGTTGTGAATTTTCTCTATAAATAGAGAGCTCACACAATGCATTCCGGACACCGAATTCACATTTGATGCATCATGTGCTTTTCTTCTCTTCTCCCTCTTTCGACTTGTGTTGACGAGTCTTTCTTCTTTTTCTACTCCTTTCTGTCCCTTTCGGTTTCAAGGTATTTATTTTTTTATTTTGCTTTTATGTTATAAAAAATGCAAAAATGGTTTAGGTTAAGAGATTTTGTGGTAATCCAACGTCACTACAACATTCTCATACTTTTATTCATTGCTACGTTTGTTTTTAGTTTTAGGTTTTATTTATTATTCAAAATAACAAAAACATGCAAATAACATCAAAAATCACAAAAATATTTTCATAATAAACCTTGATTTTCAATCAAGTGATCCTTTTTTTATTTTTATTTTCTTAATCAAATGTCAATCAATTTAATTCTA
>Ga0228710_1007729_pt1 | contig 15757 bp, 11 predicted proteins | sample MedpolnodulmetaG_FD_177995 | JGI IMG/M metagenome (GOLD analysis project Ga0228710, IMG submission 177995) | Root nodule microbial communities from Medicago polymorpha collected in Santa Monica, California, United States - pink nodules | ecosystem: Host-associated > Plants > Roots > Nodule... | reverse complement strand
TATATACAAAAGATACATAGTTTTGGTGTAGTAATTTTTCTTTCAATATGTCCCTTATATAAATTATGTTTTCTTTTTCCAATTATGTCCCTTATCAAACAAAACAATTATCACTGAAGGCATAGTTAAATTCCATTTATATAGAAATTTATCTTTTTTAAATCTACCACTGAAATTTATATTGATTATTTTCAGATTACCTTCCCACTGGATTTATTACTACTTACAAACAATCCATAATTGCTACTTGCTTAGTCGGAACCTGTATTCTGGTAAGCCAAATCGACGAACGACGTGACAATCGGGCTCGCAAAACAATCAAAAATGTGGAAAGCGAAAAGATGAAGGTGATTTCAAACCGAGATCATGTGAAGAAAAAAATTGAAGCAACTGATCGTTTAACCGAAAGGGTGAATGATGATGTGTTTGAGTGGCTAAGAGAAACAGAAATAGTTTTACAAGAGGTGGAGAATATGACAGTAGTTGATGAACTTGGGCAATTGTCAAGACAAGAAAAACATAGGCAATTGACGGATGATGGTGCAGTCAAACATCGCCATAAAATGCTAGACAAATTAAAAGCATTAAATATCCGATGTGAATTCAAGCCATTTTCCAGTCCTATTCCAAGTTTAGAACACTTCTCTTCTGAAAATTTTGTGTGTTTCGCGTCTACCAAAGAGGCTTCAGATAGACTTTTACAGGCATTGCAAAATGATAATTCATTTTAAATTGGATTGTATGGGAAGCGAGGCTCTGGTAAAACAACATTAGTGAAAGCAGTGGCTAAGAAAGCCAAGTACTCGAAGTTTTTTGATGAAGTTTTAATTATCAATGTGTCCCAAAACCCAAACATAAAAAGGATTCAAGATGAAATTGCTAATGAGTTGAATCTGGAATTCGACGTAAATACTGAAGCTGGAAGAACAAGAAAAATATACTTGACATTAGCAAATATGGATCGCCAAATTCTTGTGATCTTGGATGATGTTTCGGAAAATCTTGATCCAGAAAAGGTAGGCATTCCTTGTAATAGTAATCGATGCAAGGTCCTTTTGACCACATGTCGCCAACAAGATTGTGAGTTTATACATTGTCAAAGGGAGATTCAACTTTGTCCTTTATCCATAGAGGAAGCTTGGACTTTGTTCAAAAGACATTCAGGGATAGATAATGAGTCCTCATCCGACCTGAAAAATGTGGCATACAATGTTGCTATTGAATGCGAAGGGTTACCTAGAACAATTATAGACGCGGGATCTTCCTTAAGAAGCAAACCTATTGAGGAGTGGAAAACATTGTTAGACCGTCTGAAATATTCAAGGTCTCAATATGATATTTTTCTCAGTTTTAAAGGAGAAGATACTCGCTACTCTTTCACAGGTTTTCTCTATAATATTCTGTGTCGAGAGGGGTTCAAGACCTTCATGGATGATGAGGAATTAAAGGGTGGGAATGAAATTTCATCATCTCTAATCAAAGCAATTGAGGCATCAAGGATTTCAATTGTTGTTTTCTCTGAAAACTTTGCAGATTCTCCCTGGTGTCTAGATGAACTGGTCACTATGCTTAAGTGCAAGGAGAGGAAGAACCAACAGATTTTGCCAATCTTTTACAAAATAGAACCATCTTGGGTAAGACATCAGAGAAATAATTATGGAAAAGCCATGGCTAAGCATGAAGAAGAGTTTGGAAATAACTCTGAAAAGGTGAATAAATGGAAGTCAGCTCTATGTGAAGTTGCTAACTTGAGTGGAGAACATCACAAATATGGGTATGTGGCATGCTTTTAATGTTATATATTCTTTTAACTGAATGAACTTCGATTAATAGATAACATGAAAACTTTGTGCATACATGAATTAACAAGTCTTTGATTTTTTGCAGGTACGAATATAAACTAGTCCAAAAGATCGTGGAAAGAATAAGAAGCCAAACTTAATCGTGTCAATATAATCTTCAAGTATCACTCCTTCTTCTATCTAATCCTTAAAATGTAAGGAAATGATAAATATTCCATGAATCATGTGAAGCTGCAAGTGTTACAAGTTGTTTTCAACACGTTCCATGTTACTTAGTCGATAATTAGTTTGAGATTTTCGGTGATTTTGTTTTCTGAAATTGTATAGTACCGTCTCTTTATAAATATATATGCACAAGTTTTGATATGACTGCACCTATATTTTGTGTTAATGAAGAATAAGATGACACAATAATTAAACAGTCGTACTACATGAAACCTTAACAAAACAGGATCCGTACATACAATTATTTAAAAAATTAGATGTTTATAGCAAGTTAAATTTTTATTTTGTAACAAGCTAGCCATTTTAGTTCGTAAAAGTGTAAGTTGTTAACTTTTTTAACACGTTTGTTAAAAAAAAAACCAACATGTTTGTTATTTAAACTGTATATGTTGCAGAAATTATGTGTTTGCCCCACCGTAATGTAAAAACATGAAACCTTATGACCGATCTATATGTCCTAAAACTCACTCTACGTAACACATAAATTCTTTGAAAGTTTGGTAACAAATAAGACATCATCAACATATATTTTTCTTCGTGTAAACCGACCATAATGCTTGAAGGATAAAAAAGTAGGATGAGCTAAACACTATGTTCTACTAGTCACTGGGAGCAAATAACAAACACATCAACTATTTTATAACATAATTTGTTTAAACGGTTAATAATTTGAACTTTTACAGATTATACTAGGGTAGAGCAATAGTCGGGTTCGGGTGGGTTCGGGCCCGAACTCGGCAAGATGTATGAAACTGATCATCCAATTTAAAGACCCAATTCCGCCCACAAATTAATACGGTTTGTGCGGGTTTCGGTTTGGACGGGTCTCGGTTTGATCGGGTGGGTTGATTCGGTTATTTCTCAAATATTTTTTTATTCATTTCAAATTTATTTGGCTATATTTCTAATAAGACTTTCATCAATAAATTAAAAAAGAAAAGGTCATAGATCAACATATCATAGCAATCATTAAAATATCACGTTATAAAAAATTTAACAAGAAGAGATGAGGAATTATATATATTTGAGGGTGATATGTATAATGGATTGGGCTTTGTGGAGTAAATTTTCTTATAGGACGGTCGGGTTCGGTTTACACGGTTTTGGATTTGTAAAAACCGGGCCCGACCGTCAAAACCCACACAAACCCTATTTTTTAGCATTTCTTCACCCAAGACCCGTTTTAACCCGCCCGATGAACCCGTGGGTGACTCGAATATATCGGTTGGTGGGCGGGTTCGGATTTTGTGCTCACCCCTAGATTATACGGACTAACTCGTTAAAAAATTAAAAAACTAATTTATTACAATGATTTAAATTAAATTTTCGTCCCATAAGTCCTAGCTTATCTGGTAAATATGTCGAAATTGTTAGGTCGGACGTCATGACCGGAGTTTGAACTTCGGTACCTTCACTTTGTGTGTGTGAATTTATGATGACTTTGCCATCCCGTCTATCTAAAATTAAAAAACTTTAAATTTTCTAATATTTGGTTTTTTTATATATAAAAAAAATCAGTTTTGATTCGACTCTATGAATGCAAATAGCTAACTTTGACCTCCCCTTTCTCTCCAGGTTACTCAAGTTAGAATGGAAAAATGTCCTCCTAAACTGTTATATCATCTAATCAAATTAACAACCTTTCTATCCAATTTAGATTTCTCGCAGAAAAAGAGAAGTTGACTCAAAATTGAAATTTTACTGAGAGCATGTTCAAGTGTCCAGAATTCAAAACGGGTGAAACTGGATCTGCATGAAGCATTGATACGATATGTTTAGGGAAATCTTAACGCGTGTTTTAGGACAATCTATAAGGGCCTTTAATATTAAGTTTTTGAGAAAATATGTGTAGTTTAACAAGATTCGTATTTTTTATACTAATAAAAGTGAAAGTTTGTTTATTTTATTTTTCTTGTGTTAATCACCGAATTCAAGCTGCGTGGTTGAAGAAAATAAGATTTCGTTGATAAAAAAATTGTTTTGAAGTTTTAGTAAAAGAATACAAGTTTGGAAATTTTCATATTTATGGCTTTATAATTCGGTTCATAATTTTTTTTAGGAGAATTCAGTTCATTATTCATTATTTTAAAATTGAAAAATTTAATGCGTAAATTTCATAATCATTGTTACTATTACTTCATCCCTAATTATAAGATTATGTTGAAAGAAAAAAAATCATTTTTTGGTATTTCCAATTACATTAATTATTTCTTTACCAAAATACCCCTATTTATTTTGCATCTTTTTTTTAATTAACGATAAATACTATATTAAAAACATAAACTAGCTCTCTCTCTCTCTTAAGGATAAAATTGTAAAAAACAATAGTAATTATAAACAAATTTAATATTAATACTAATTTTCTTAATTTCTATAATTTTCACAAAACAATCCTATATTTAGGGACAAAAGTAGTAAAATTTAGAAAAAATTTGCATCTATATTTATATTTAGGGAAATACTAACTTGTGTCGGGCACAAGTTAATGAATAATGAATCAAACTTAGAAACTTTGTGTTAGAATTCGTGTATTAAATTTAATTTTTTTACTTTTAATTAATTAAATGCATAACGATGAGTGTTTTAGTGGTAATATTTCAGGCACACATTTTGTCCAGAACGTCACAATTAATAGTCTAATGAATCTTTATGACAATAATTGGAACGAAGCAACCGTTAGACAGGTTTTTAGTGTTGATATTGCCTAGAAGATTCTTCAAACACCGCTTAGATACTTAGATAGAAGATGCCAATCATATTGAAAATTGATTTGCTTGGCAATCGTTTTTGGATTTTGGAACGATCCAACAGTGGTCCTTTTTTTGTATGTAAATTTGCTTTGCAAGTTGTGTATTTTTCCTTTATAGTCTCTTTTGTAACTTGATTGAATCTTGTAAGTCAATAGATTTACTAAATTGTCCATTGAGAGAGAATATATTGACCCTTAATTTTTCACTTAATGTTTAATAATCCACCTCTGGATTTACAGTTCTAGTTAAACATTGCTGGTTTAATTAAGTAAGTTTAGACAAAACAAACAATATTTCTATTCCAAAGAAATTACCAGCTTTACATACACTCCATGTACATAAAATTCCAAGTCCTTAGAGTATATATACAAAAAGACAACAAGTAGTACAGAAATGCTTAAGTTTACTTGCTTTTATGACACTTAAGTAATGCCTGTAGCAGATATGACATGAGTCTATTAGGGTGTCATAAGCATGCTCCTGAGCTCATGTTTGTTCTTATCAACGCATCCTGAGCTTACCAAAGAGGTTATCCAGATATCATCAGCCTTAATTGACTCATCATTATCATTCCTATGCCAACTCCAGAAGGCATGAGTAGAGTTTACAATCTTCAGCTCACCGTGACCAAAACTGGCTTCACGGAATTCTGACCACTTTGGTTGTGGATTTATGTACCTGTAAACAACAATGATGTAAGAATACAAGCTGCATGCATACTGATAAACAACCATAACAGTTATATGGACAGATATCAGACAGTAACCAATTCAGATAACAAATTTTTATAATGTATCTGGCAGATATTACTTGCCTATGAGCTAAGCCTTCTCGGTTTCCACCATCACCAATAGTTATATGGACGGCACCGCAAGGATCCAATCTTCCATTATACACGCGTTTCTGTCAATCAGATAAAGCACCACTTAAGACCAAAATTTCCATTAAATCGTGCTTAGAAATTAAAGTAAAGGCTAAAATATAAAAGGCGTACCGAACGTTCATAAGCATGAACATGGCCAGCAAGAACTAAATCAACACTGGCAGCATAAAGCAATGGCTCCATGACTGTCATCATATCATCCCCTGCACCTTGGTGAGCCTTGTTACTATTATACCACGGCACGTGAAATAACACAACCAGCCAAGGTGTCCTTTTCCTGTCCACCTTGGACAGATCTTCCTGTAGATGAGAAATGAAGAAAACTTAAAGAGACAGTAAACGTGTCTAAAGAACGGCACAATAGATTTCTCGTCCATGTTTGTATCAAAATTCAAAGGCCTGTTTGGATTGACTTATTTGAGTCTATCTACTAACATAAACACTTGTGAGACTGTTTGGTAGAGTTTATGGATAGAGCTTATGACATTTCATAAGTTGTTTCAGCAAATTTCCATGAGCTCTCCAAGTTAGCTTATGAAAGCTGCTTACAACTTATATGAAAAACAGTTTGGCTTATTTTATCTTTTGTCAAAGAAATAACCTACGCATAAGCACTTATATGATAGGCGCTTATGGTATAAGCACGTAAATAAGTTGTTTATCCAATCAGGACCCTAGTCTAAACCTTTAGCACATGTACGATGGATCTCATTACACTTATGGAAATATACGGCATTCAACAAACCTTTAGCCATATGTATTGTTCTGAGTACTTGTCATAATCTGCATAAGACCCTAGCATGATAACATGAACACCTGCAACTTCAAATGAATAATAGAGATTTGAAGTTGATCCACTTTCCTCAAACGGCATTTTCCATCTAGAATTATACGATACAAATTCATCGGTTAACAATGGTATATTTTCCTCTTCATGATTTCCTTCTGTTACCATCCACGGCCTCGCACTAGCAAGCGGCTCCACAAGCCTACCAAACGAGTCCCAAAGATGCTGCATACAATCAGCATATGAAAGATCACCCGGAAGAAGGTAAACATCATATTTACATTGATCAATGTGATCCAATGTTGATTTAGTCCAACCAGTTTGACCAAGATCGCCCGCCACAGCAAAAGTAATTGGAAATTTAGATGGAGGAGTTTTGAGCTTGAACTCGGGACCTTGTCCACCGCATCGATAAAAATACATGGTATTATATTCCAAAGGTCCAATTACAGTATGGTGTATCTTTCCTGAGCTATATAACATATAATTATAAGAGGTGAACTCTCCTTCAGATATTGAATCATATCTACCAGGTAATGTTCCATATTCTACATATGAAGGTGAGTGTTTGTCATCAGTTATCCAGGTTATTCTCATGTGTCTGTCTCCTGCCAAAGATATATGTACCTGAAAAATCACAACTCTGTCATTCCTCAAACCAAGACAACCATTCTGCTTAGATGTACAGAAACAATCCCATAATGCCTATTTGTTCGTGTTTGGATTTTTACGAGTGTCTATACTTGAAATGTTGGAATTATATTTGGATTCTGCTTTGATGAACACAAACAGTTCATAGTGACTTAACTCAAAAACAAAAACTGAAACATAACTTAGATTTGAAATACAAAACTCATAACTGAAATTCATATAACTACTTTTGGTTTTTGAAAATTTCAAAACACAAGACAGAAAACCACTCAGAACTTTGTAGTCTAAGAATCTGAAATTTAATAGTTACCATAAATAAATAAATAAACATACATAAAGTGTTATCATAATTGCTTCTTTAATATTTTTAAATTAATCATAATAAAAAAAATAATGGTTTTATTATTTAACTTATTATAAGCTAGTTTTAGTAGCTTCTGAAAAAATCTCATAAATTTTTTGGTAAAATAAATAAATAAAAGTAATAATTTTTTTTGAAGGAATTAAAAAAGTAATTTGTCGCTTTTATTATTACAAACAATCACATATATCATAAGTTCTAGCTTAGCTCCCCTGAAAAAAAGTTCTAGACAAAAATATGGAAATTATAGATAACTTGTATAATTTCTTCTAATAATAACTTGTATTTTAATTTTAAACAAATGACTATGATAATATAAGCAATTAAACAATAGTTATATTTCTATAGGGTTAGTTAATTAACAATTCCAGATTCAAAAAAATAAAAAACAAAAACAAATGAAACTAGTAATAATAATAGAATTGATGAAAAGTAGAGAAAGAGAGTTTGACCTGTTGAGGGTAAGGTTGGGATTTAGAATCCCATGGCCATGGAATGTTTAAGTTTTTTCTTGGCAAAGGGCGAACATATTGATCAGCAGTGACAGTCGAAGAGAGAAGCATAGTTAGATTAATAATAATAAGAAGAATGAATTTGAGTTCCATGGTGATGATGTCAAAGTTGGGGTGTAACAGTAACTAGTGGAAGGAAGAAAGAGGACGACAACAAAGTACTTCCACTTCGGATCTTATAGTTTTATCATCATCTTAATGATGATGTCACCACATTCTTGTCCTGCTTGTCGCTAACTTTTTGTTTTTATTACTTTACCCGTAAAAACAAAACAAAAAATATACTACTATATTTTTTTAATAATTGGATCCTGCTAACCGGTGTCCTCAGGGCAATGATTAAAGAAACTAAAAGTAGTATATTTGACAATATTTTGACTTTTAAAAAGTTAATTTCTTCACTTTTCATCATTTTCCAATGCAATATTTCTATTTTTATCATCTTAATCATTGCCCCAAGACACTATTTAGCATTTTCCTTAATAATTTAATAGCTATGATTCATCTCGAATTTCAACCCTTCTATCGTTTTAGCAATTTCACAAATGTTTTTCTTTTGAAAGAACCAAATCAATGCATTTTATTATCTAAAATGTGTCAAATGCATGACGGCTATGCGGTGCACCATCATCAATATCGGGGCTAGAATCAAATGAGGTTACCCTCGTTAATTAGTGAGTGATCTCATTAGCTTGCTTTCATTAAACTCGACTTGAGAGTTTTGAAACCTATCGTGAAACAATTGTCCATATGTAGTAATAATACAACCAAGTTCATTATCATCGTCTAATTCAAAGTCTACATTATCCATATATGAAACTGCAAGGGTATTATATAGCAGTACACAACCATAAGGATGTTTTTTTAAATAAAGTTAAATATGTTTTTGGTTATATGAATATACGGATTTTCTGTATTTGTCTTTTTTTAACTTTTTGTTTGACTTTTAGTGTTTAAATGTTTTACATCTTCACTTTTGGTCTATCCTTTCAATAGCTCGTTTGAATTTGCGTTGAATGTTCATCAAACGCACGAAAAAGAGAAGCTAAGATTTGGAGAGTTTGAATTTTGCAGTGAAAATGCCTTGAAACGTGTGATCAAACGCACATCTATGGTTAGAAATGGGAAACCAAACACATACTAAGTAAATTCATATGTAGAATTCATATTTTTGAATAATATTGCGCAATTTTTATGTAATAATATTATAAAAATCTCCAAAAAGAAAATTAGATTGTTGTAACAAAAACATGAATTAAATATGAATTTTTATATTTTCTGCGGTTAAAAATTCATATATAATTCATGTTTTGATAAAAGATTCAATTTTTTTAAAGAGATTTTAACAATATTCTGCACAATTTCATTAAAAAATATAAATGCACACACGAGTTGATATAAAAATCAAATAAGTTTTTTTTGTCAAATAACATAGTGGTTAAAACCAACACCTGCCAACTCAGCTATACCCACGAGCATAATAAAAAAAGTATTTTTACTACACCAAAATAACAATTAATTCATTTTAGCAATATTATTATTATTAGGGTTAAATATGTTTTTGGTCTCTATAAATATACCAACTTTTCGTTTTAGTCCCTTTAAAATTTTCCTTCAACTTTTAGTCCCTATAAAATTTCCAATCACTACTTTTGGTCCCTATTTTTAAGTTAATTTTAGTATTTTTTTTTAATGAAACTGTGCAGAAATGTTTAGAATATTGTAAAAATATTTCCCAAAAAAAATTAGAATTTTTTAACAAAACATAAATTTAATATGAATTTTTAACCATAAAAAATATAAAAACTCATATTAAATTCATGTTTTGTTAAAAAATTCTAAAATTTTTTGGGAGAGATTCTTATAATATTATGAATTTTTCTGCAAAATTTTATTCAAAAATATGAATTTTACATATGAGTTTACTTTAAAAGAGGGACCAAAAGTAAAGATGAAATTTTTTTAAAGAACTAAAAGTTGAAGGAAAATTTTAGAGGGATTAAAACGAAAAGTTAATATATTTATAAGATCAAAAACATATTTAACCCTTATTATTATAAACACATTCGGCCATTGTAAAAAATATATAATCAGATTTTTTGTTTTGAAGAAACCCAAATAAGGTATTTTAACATCCTACAAACATTCTTAGGACACCCATTTATATTTTTTTCTATATAAAAGTGGAAATTGTTTGTGAGAGTGAACGACGTCGTTTCGGTTGGCGGTTAGAAATACAAAACCCTAAACCCTACTGCGTAACATCACACTTCTCTTTCCCTACCTCTGCCTCTCTTCAACCTCTTCCCTGAACCAAAACGAAAAAGAAGAACACGAGGCCACAAAACCCTAACCCTAACTTCTCAATTATTGCTCATCGGAAAAATCCAGCAATGTCAAATTCTTTGGCTTCTCAATTACAAGCTATCAGATCCATAGCACTTACTGATTCCGCACCTCAAAAGCGACCGTTCACTCGTCCTTCTATCTTGTTCGATCCTAAAGAAGCCGCTGATAAGAGTACTGAATCCATTTACACCATCGCTGCTCAAGGTAATTTCATTTTTCACTATTTTTATTTATTTATTTTTGTTATTTTTCATAAGTTGAATGAATTCGATTGTTGAATTGAATTTGAATATGAATTGAATGTTTGGCTGTGCTTCAGGATTGGAGGTTCTGATTAGCACCAATGAACGGTTTAGGAATTATAAGAATAGTTTGTTCAGTCCCCAGAGTAAAGAATTGGATAGAGGGTTAAAGACAGAAGACGAGAATAAACAACTTAATTCTTTGATTAATCCGTACTTGAGATTAATTTCTGGATATTTTAATCTTCCGTCTGCTCTTCAAACACTTGAGTATTTGATACGTGTATACAAGTGAGAACTCTATTCGATGATTTGTTTTGTTTTTGTATGGTGATTATGTTTTGTGGTTTTTGGTTTTTGATTTGATTTGTTATGTGTTTCAGGATACATGAGCACAATGTTGAGGATTTGATTTTGTGTGCATTGCCGTACCACGACACACATGCATTTGTTCGTGTAGTACAGATACTTAAGATACGGTTAGAAATATATGATTTTTGTTACTTTCTTTGGTTACGTTGTGAATTGTAATGGTTTCTGATGTATTTATTGGGTTCTGTTAAGGAATGGTATATGGGAGTTTCTTAAGGGTGTGAAAGACTCGGGTGCAACACTACCTAGAATGGTTATAGTGCAGCAATGTCTTCGTGATGGTGGCGTATTATTGAAATCTTTATGTGACTATGTGAGTAAAAATACCCGTGTGTTTAGCTGTGAATTTGATAGATGTTTAAGATAATTAAATATGAACATAACTATGTTTTTTGCTACAGGCATCTCCATCCAAAAATCCTTCAAAGAATGTAATTGGCTTTTGTACTGCTGTTGTTGTTGAAGTTTTGGGTGTGAAGGTTGATGAAGATATTGTCAAAATAATATATCCTTTCGTGAATTCTGGTCTTCAGCCCGATAAGAAGGATCTTTCAGATCACAAGGTTAGATTAAAACTTATTATAATATATATATTTTCTGTACAATTTATGCTATGAAGGTCATTCCATACATTATTGTTACCCTTTATTTTTAATAGCAATAGAAATGAAATTGAGGAGGAAACTCTCTTTAAAAGAACATGCACTTAGCACCAAACAAAGACCACAGACCGACTGTTTCTCAAACACACATGTTTAAGGAAATATATCTCTATTTAAGACTTTCCTCCCGTCAAATAGACCAAAGAACATCATTCACCGTGTACCACTTTAAACTTATGATTCTATATCTACCACCTTGCTTTTTGGACTAAGTTTCTGCTTGCAAACTTCCCATTAGGAAGGTCTATGTTAGTAAAGCTTGGAGGTATAGTTGGGCATAACTTTAATTGATTTAATTAAATACATGTTCAGTTATAGGGATGGAGTTGTGAAAAGGGGAATAAAAGAGGTTAGAGAGGAGAGAAGAACCAACCTTTTGAGCCAGTTGATTACGGGGAAGGACCTGGCCTCTAATTTATAGTTTAACAAGAGTGTCATCTCTGTATTTTTCATTATTCATTCAGGATTACCAATCTTGTTCTAAGATTCTGTTTCAGATGTTACATTTTTTTGTTTCATACATTATATAATTGTAATTGATGCCATATATATTTCTTTTTAGTATGTTTGTGCCACCTTCTGTTGAACTATTGTCATTTCAGGCCAGTTCATTGATGATAGTTTGCTTGCTTGGACATAAAACAACATTAGCACCCTCACTTCTGAATGGTTTGATACGTTCAGTTGCCGGGATTGCTCGTGCTTGTGAGGAGGCTAAAGATCTTCATTGGTTACGGTTGTCCCTTATTGCCTTAATCAATCTTGTCCAGGTACTATGCTGTGACAGAATTTTTCATTTTCTGTTTGATTAATGGTATTGACCCTATTTTCTTCTTGTTGTGCCATACCTATTTTTTTAACTTGGCTATACTTTCATTCTTTGTTGTGTTTGAATTTTCCTAGTCCCAAAATGTGGACACACTTCCAACGAAGGCCTTGGATGTTTTAAAGAAACTAAGGTAGTCTATCTCAAACTACTCAACTTTTTGACGATCCTTGTAGTTTCGCTGTTGCCATTTGTTTTTAATCTGTATATGCATGACTTATGAATCCTTTTTCTTATAGGGATTTGCCTGGGGTTTTATTAGAATTGTCTAAGGAGTTCAACGTTACAAAGTTTCTCGTTGTTCTGTTGGACTCCCTAATTATCTGCAGGTGATAATTCTATGACTTTCTTTCTGGCGATCAATGCGTACGATACTATTAAAAACTTGTGCTTTGTGCTGATTATAATCATTCGCAGTTCAAAGGATGAAGACTGCCAGCAGGCTTTGCTTTCCTTGGTAGAAAAGGTCCCCATAAACGACTCTGTTCATCATGTGGTTACCAAGATCCTATCAACTTGTGTGAAACTATCAGAAAAAGTTGGTGACTCAATATCTTTCATGTCAGGTATGTATTGTGATATTTCAGAGAATTCGAGAATGAGAGAAATTTAAAAAGAATGGAAATGGATTTCTGTATTCAATCAGCAAATGGATCTGATGAAGGGAACTGTTTTTAATACTAGTGTGACTGCTCTAACTAACAACTGACTTAGTTTTGACCACTGTACACAGCTCAGTTCTTGGCTTAACGACCAAACTATAGTTAATGCAATAGTTTTAGCCTGGTCAACTATCATTTGATGCCTAGCTTATTATCCTCACAACTTTTTTTTCTTTTTCATATGTCAATTAGCTGGCTGGGCAAAAGAGACTCTGAAAATTGTTGATACAAAGTATCCTTCTGAACTCCGTGCAGCAGTTCATCATTTTCTTCAGGTGTGCTGAAGAACTTTATGCTTTTCTTTGAGTTAGCATTTATTGTTAGAAAGTCTGAATTGTCTGAACTCTGAACTTGTTCAACTTCAGCAGCATAACGCAGCACATTCTAAGAAAGACAATTCATTGTATAAGATTTTATGTAAGATGTTGGATGGGAATTTAGATTCATCATCTGATATCTCGAAGTCAAAAGTTTGGTTTGGCTTGTATCATCCAAAGGTACCACACAGACTCTCTATTTGAATATTCACTGTCTATTATCCTGAAGTGTGTATTCTCTTCTTCAATGTTCATCTATTTTCTGTTGGTACGTAGCTTCATTCTTATTTGATATGCTGTAGGCTGATATTAGACGTACTACACTGCTTGATATAAATTCTTCGGGCATCTTGAAAAACAAGGCATTTGTTTCAGAGGTACCTGTGCTTTTCTACTTTTACCCCCTCCTCCCAAAACTGTACGTTTATACTGATTTATATTTTCATGTGTGACACTTTTTTAAGACCATCCCCGGCAGTTATCCTTTTGGGTTGAAAGATTTAATTTTTTTTGCTAAACGTGGTTAATTACCTATATTGACGATACTTTACAATAATCTCTGATCATGGGGCATATTGATTAAAAGTTCTTGCCTATTTTTGATTACATTTTTTCCCAAAGGTTGCTTCACATTTTTTTTACTGTCAAACTGGTTTTGTTTAAAACTGTTCTCCTATATGTTGAGTTTCATTTCAAATGATTAGAACTGATTATATTTGTAATCTAATATGTGTATTGTTGACCAGAGAGAGTGTTAAAGCCATTCCACATAATCGTTGGGTTGGGGATTATTTGATTTCGATAGAAGACTTGATTAGGAGGTGAACAAAGTAGGGGGGTTATGGACTCCTTTGTTCAAAGTTTTGAAAAATTGAATTTGTGATATAACTTTTTTAAAGCCAGTATTTTCAATTTAAAAAAAGCACTAACCAACATTGTGATTTCTGTTTTTTTTTTTATAAAATGAGACTCTGAGTTGATTTGAAGATGACATGGGGTAATCTTCATAAATTGGTCAAAGCTTTAGCTGTGTTGGGTACTTGGGTTGTTGCTACTAGTTGTTTTGTGTGCTTTTGCATATGCTTCTGTTATGATCTTTTTGTCAAATTATTGTGCATAACTGATTCCTATTCCATAATTTAAATCCCCAACCATTTAACTATACCGTTCTACCCAAAATGTTTTGTTGATCAGGGTCTTAATGACATTCTAGAGGCCATATTGAGACAGTTTGAGGATAAAGATCTAACAGTTGTTCAAGCAGCTCTAAATGTCGATGGCTTGGAAAATGTACCAGATGCTTCTAAGCTTCTCGAGGCACTGCAAAATGTGCTAAGAAGATGCGTTGGCAAGTTGCTGTCTGGTAAGTGTGGTATATTAAAAATAATTTGGTAGAAATTCATCTTCCTCTTTTGTTTAAATGTTACATTAAAGCGCAAACAAACATACTTGTTTTGTTCCAAAATGAATACGGTGAGTGGTAAACGATAACAATATAAGTAAAAGCATGCATTTTGTAATAAATAAGATAGACAATACACTTATCGATTGACTTCTGATCAGCTGTTTGTGTGGTATAGTCATGGTTCAGAATATGCTAATCTATCTTTCTATCATGCATAGAGATTGATTAGTTTTTCTGAGCTTACATTTTCTCCTGTTCTTTTTGATGAATGGCTAGTTGTCCAATTCTATTATTTTATATCAAAATGTTTACAGAGTGAATATATAGCCTTCAACCCATATATTGTATTTTGGTGAGATAATTAGTTTAATTAGTACCAAATTGATGACTATGGTGTTAAATTAAACCCATCTTAGATTTTACAGTTAATTACAAAGAGAGGTAGTGCCTTCATTAGAATGGAAGAAAGAAAGACAATCAATTTAGTAAAGCTCTTGCTTTTTGCCTCTGAACTTTATTATGCTGCTTTAATTTCGTTTAGATAAATGATTGTTGGAACTAGGCCCAATCTAGTTAAGCTCTTGCTTTTTACCTCGGAAATTTTTATTTATTAATATTGCCTAACAAAACCCAAAGGAAGTTACTGAACAATTGACACGTAGCATTGGGAGCAAAACAATCGATTTTTTTGCTACATCTCAGTTATACTTTTCAATCTTAGTAATTACTTTGGGCCTAAATATAAATTGGGTCTTCCCTGCAGACAATTGGTGATTAGTTTTTCAAATTCTATTATGCAGGTTCAACCGATGATGTTAGTCTTACTGGCAAAGTTGCCGTCACTTGTCTAAAGAAAGCCATATCATACTTCAATGATCAGTACTTGAAGAACATTGCTGCCATGATTTATCCATTACTCCTTGCTATGCCACAGGTTGCACTGGACTTCAT
>Ga0228710_1007726_pt1 | contig 15768 bp, 7 predicted proteins | sample MedpolnodulmetaG_FD_177995 | JGI IMG/M metagenome (GOLD analysis project Ga0228710, IMG submission 177995) | Root nodule microbial communities from Medicago polymorpha collected in Santa Monica, California, United States - pink nodules | ecosystem: Host-associated > Plants > Roots > Nodule... | reverse complement strand
CTTTGCTCTTGAACTTGTTCAATCAGAATCTTTATGAATAACACTTTGATTATGGATCCTGTACACTTGAACAAATTGTTTAGCATATCCAATTGATGATTTTTAATACCTTGTTATTATCAAAACTTAAGAGGTGATTTTGAGAAACACCCTTTGTTCCAACACTGCTCCGTGTTGACGGTTGGTCCATTCATCGCAGTCTAGACCTTTATATAAGAGGATGTTATGATCCATTTGTGTTGTTTTTAATTTAGATATTTCCCATTTTGGATGACCTTCATTTTATGGATAAAATTGGTTAGGTTTATGTCCCCAAGTTTTTTTTATGTATTTTTTTCCCCTTTTTTTAATAATATATATGAGCATTTGACAAAAGATTAGAGTCGGGTACCAACCTAGGTGGGAGCCACTCTTTTTAATGTCATTTGTTCTTTCCTTATCAAAAATAATGCATTGATCGAGTCAAAATTGGTATGGGGGGCCAAAAGTGCAAAATGAGGTAAACTTCAGGGGTTGATTTGTTATTGTTTTTTATATGGGACCAAAATCGCAAGTTTGCGATACTTAGGGGCCAAAACTGCAATTAAGACTTTATTAAATATAATTTATCTTAAAAATTCATATATGGTTTCATATTTGTCATCATATTTCATAATAAAAATTTATTTATTTTGAGCTATCAATCTCTTGAAATCACAATATAATAAAATATAAACTATGTTCGAATTGTTTATTAAAATATTGAAAGTAGTTTTTATTAAATATGTTTAGGATAACCTAGTAATTAATTGGGTTCGAGTGGTTAACGATCTCTAACAAAGACGAATTGTTTAGAACCTAAATTCCATTCCTAGAGCCCCTTTTCCCTAAGAACTAGAGAGTTAATAAGAAAATTTTGATAGATTTATTTTAATAATAGATATTTTAATACTTTTATTTAATACTTAACACATTATCGTTAAAATAATCAACTTACATTAAAGATGTTAGCTCAATGGCAAGAACTTAGCCTTATAACCTCAAGGTGTTAAGTTCAAATTCCCTCAACGACAGTTGTAAAAAAGTCACTTTGATGAATAAAATTCTCCCTTCCCATATTTAATTATAAGAAAAACAAGTTAGAGTAATACACTTCAACTATTGGAACATTATAAATTAAAAGTATATTTTAATACTTTTCAATGATATATTGTAGTCATTTGAAATTCAAAATGTCTACTAACTACTATAATTTTTTAATAAACATTTTATATATAATTTCATTTAAATTCATAATCAACTTTTCTAATTGAAAACAATAAAAAAAAATTCAAAAAAAGATTTGGCCATGGAGGAATCAATATCAAACATGCCAAAATGATTTAAAACTTCAAAATCACTATTTATTCAAATTATATTTAAAGATTTCAACTGTCTCACATGAGATTTCAACTTCAAGCTCACATGAGATTTGAACTTCAAGTTGGCATCTCTTAGACTCTAAATTAAAACAAATTGACATTAGTAAAATACTTACTAAAACGACTCTACAAATCTACATCTAAATGAAAAAACTATTAGTTTTCATCAATAACATAGTTCAAAGGTTCAAGGAATCTCATCAAAATCTAGCAACATTATTTTATATTCTTTGGTGTCATATGAGAAATTTTAACAATCTTTGGGGAAAATGTTTTAGACCGTGACCTTCTCTACATTCTTGTAGAAGGATATATTTATACTTGTATAATGAAAGAGCGACTAGGAGTAAAGTTGAAGATCCTGATCACAAACTTTTTCATCTAGTTTGAGGCATATGCATCCGAAAGTTTATTTCAATCTCTTGATTGCAAAAACCATGTTCATTGACCAATTTCCTTTATGATAAACTTGAGTGTAAGACACAAATTTTCCAATATGTGCAGAAATAGTGGAAAATTTGGAGAAATTAAAATTATTTAACATTTCATAAAATATAACATTGATACAACTTTTTGAAAGGGTATCACAACTACACGTGATTCAACTTATTCAATTACAAAAACAAAATCCTTCTACAAGAATCCATATCCCATGTCACATGAACAAATCATTTACACAAAAGAAGATTTAAGGACGCAAATCCTAAGTCTATGACACCGTTTAAATAATGCATTCCAATTGAGTTCGATATTCCATAAATCATCTGAAATTTTCATTCTTACGTTGAGAATCATACTAAACACATTAGAACAACATAACATGCATAATAGGTGCTCACAAAATTGATAACATAATTTACATCTTAAGCATGTCATCATCAACATAAATACATAACATGATATAACTTATAAAATGTTAGACTCATATAATTCATCAAACTAAGATATGCACACAACACACATTATTATTGCACTTAAATTCACGAACATAACCAATTATAATCAGTGATGCAATGTGACTATAATAGCCTAATTTAAGGACTCATGGATCTAATTAATGAGTTGAGACAGATAGAGAAGCCACATCTTATCTTATAAATAGAAATGTCTAGTTAGTGTGATTCATTATTTAATTAAAACACTTAGAGGTTCCGATCTTTACATAAGACATTTCTATTGAAATCCCCAAAGGCCTCCTAGAATATCAATCTCTAATTCTATCACGGCACAACCCCTCCAGTTATCCTATGTATTTGCAATCCAACATGCACACGTAAGATAAACAATCACTATCATCATCAACCCTATCAAAAAAATAATTCACGACTATCATCAATATTATCTAATAACACCTTGCTTATATATGCATTTGATGGTACTTTTGATAGCAACTTAAAGTAACTAATAAAATAATTAAAATATTATCATAATAAATAAAAAATAACATAAACAAATATATAATCAACCCACTAAGTAATCATATCAATTCCTCAAAAAAAAAAAGTAATCATATCAATTACACAAACATAAAAGTTAATATTAATATACTAATAATCATCATCAACATCACATATACTAATAATTCTTATATATGATTGAATTCTTTTCTTTACTAAATTATACTTTTAAATTTGGACCGTCCTAAACTATATTATTGCTTCATCCCTGGATGTGACATGACCATGTCATATAGGATGTCATCTAAAGAGTTGTAATGGCCAACCTCTTTAGGTGTTCCCACCTTTGGGTTGCATGTCTGACCAAATCGGTCTATAGACCCCACACCGTTAGCTTGATTATCCCTTTGGTCAATACAATCTCTAACAGGGCACCAAGAAAATTGTAATGGTTGATTGAAATGAAGTTTGTATTCCTTTTAATGAAGTTGAATTAGATCTTCAAAGTGTAAATCTATTATTAACGACGCAATGTTAAATTATGCTAGGATTTGTGTGCTCAAAATATTCAATGGGACAATCTTCTTAGAACTAAATAATTATATTCTCAACTCATTCAACATCATATCACGTCCTTCATTTGAAATAAATTAAAAAGTTTTTGTCATATGTGGATATTATATTATCTAACGCACTTATGTTGCTTAGTAATGGGAGCAACATCATATTTCTGAACTAATGATTGGTCTCCACATCTGGACATACATTCACGTTTGAATTAGGTAAAACTTAGTAATTTCTATTTTAATGTACTTGTGGTAGGCTGTACTTGAGATGCTAACACAACTTTTTTTTTACTCGCCAACATAGTTGAAATGTTGACTATATTGATATTGATAATTTTACTTATAATAATAATAATAACACAAGTTTATAACATATAATTTATGTCTTATAAGCTCATTTGACTAAAAAAACATGTTCGCTAACCTTCACTTTCACACAAGAATATAACTTGTTTTTACTAGTTTGTAGAGTTTTTTATAAGCTAATTCAAATAGCTCATTTGACTAAAAAAACCATGTTTGCTAAACCAACTCTAAGCACTTAGGGTTGACCATTGGTTCAGTCATATTGTTATGGTAAATTGGTGGTGGTCCCATCCTCCATTCTCACATTAGTAGAAGCTTCCTTATGCATATCCCTGATAACTTTGATATAAGCGATGATAATATTTTTATTTTTTGGGGCTTTCCACCAAATCTCACTAGACATCTCTATCACACATCATCTTCAAATCAATGAAAACTGAGTGTAAGTCTTTTTTATCCATCTGATATTTCTCCACTACACATTGAAGTAAATCGATCACATCCATAGTCTCCCTTTAATCACCTTTCCCATAACTAGCTTTATGGTACGGCTCAAAAGTTCCATTCCCCTATAATTTGTGCAATTTTGTATTGTTCTTATAAATCCGAATTAAAGTGTATTCTTTTCCACTTATTTGCATTTGCATTGTCCTCATAATTTTGTTAAAATATTTGGCGAGCAGCCCAATATCTCTATGAAATTCTAGCGCACTTGTTTTAAAATGTTTTGTACGATGTTTCAACGTTTAAGATGTCTCGTTCAATGTTTCAACATCACGTAATAAACAGAAATAAAATCAAGAAAATAAATGACAAGAAAGTAAAGAACACAGAGAGTTTGTTGACCCAGTTCGATGACAAACACACCAACTCTGAGGGCTACCAAGCCAGGAAGGAAATCCATTAGTATAGTCCTTATTCTATAGCTCTCAGCAAACTCCTCGTTTACACTAAAGACCTAGGACCTACCCGTATAGACTTCAACCTAGGAACTCCTAGATCTGAGATCCCATCTCACTATCTTAATGGTCAGTCACAGCCCCTGTGACCTATCAGACCTAAACACAAACACAACAGTGAAGTTACCTTCAAACAAACAACTAACACCTTGTTTCACAACTTCGGTGTAGTACACAAGAGTATCAAACTCAACACACAGTCCTAAACATGTATCACAAACGATACAAGCAAGGATCACAATATAGGTTCTAAACTTGCATCACAGACGATACAAGAGTAGAGCACATGTAGACTCAAAACCCTAAACACCTAAACTTTTTAGTATGACGGCTTGAATGATCAATTAGGTCTTGAAGTCTTCCTTATATACTGAAGCAGCTTGGGCTAAATACTTTAGTTGGGCTTCAACACAAAGCAGATCGGTTCAGGTAATCTGCAAAACAAGATTCAGAAACAAATATGGAAAGTCCTAAAATGTCGGAACATCTTTAGGATCGTCCAAAACATTAACAAATATTTCCTAAAAATAAATACTATTTTAGAAATATTCCACAGCTGATTATGTAAAGATATGTGTGTTGCTTGGTCAATAAGATATGGAAATATTGTTTCCATAAACAATGAAGGGCGCGCGTACAAATAGGCATAAACCTAGGCACACTGAACCGTGCCAGGATGTAGGGACATCGTATCCAACATCTTACATAGATGCCTAAACTCATGTTGGAACATTGGTTCCAACAACACAAACAAGGATATTTGTTTTAGCAATAATGTAGCCAATACAAATACCCAACAATCTCGCTCATTGGCAAATTTTTGGCTAAAACAAATTAAGGCCAAATACAAAGAATAGAGGGATACAGAATACCATTTCTCCATGAGCATGAGCACATACCTATGAAGAAACAGTTAGCACACATAATCTAAAGAGATACCTCAGATACACTTCCTCAAGTCATCACGAACACATATTCAAGAAGAAGGAGTAGCATAATTGTATCACTAAAGAAATATCAGACGTGTGCATACAAGAATAACTCACGAGTCTTCAATCACAGCTTCAGCTGTAGAGGTATTACACTTATCAGAGACATGCAACAGTGGATAAGATATTAGCATAGTCTCACAAGAGCAGAGGAAAAATAAATTCCTATGCTACACTAGAAAACATAAGTTCTCATACATTGGATGTTCCAACATCCTTCACCACATAGAGCAGAGGAAAAATAAATTCATATGCTACAACTAGGAAACATAAGTTCCCATACATAATAGGATGTTTCAACATCCTTCACAACTTCAGACAGGAGTACCTGCCACACATAGAGGCAAGGGAAAAATAAATTTCTCATACCTACAGAGTACTGTCACCAACCACATATAGAAGCAAGGGAAAAATAAATTCTCATACTTACACGTGACAAACATGGATGTCTGCAGAGTACTGTCACCAACCACATATAGAAGCAAGGGAAAAATAAATTCTCATACATACAAGTGACAGACATGGATGTTTAAACATCTGACTCAACATCCTGTCAACCAGCTCGAACTATCGCAAGCACACACAAAAGTATCACTCCCCCTGAATATATGAAAATCTATGAGTGACTACTTACAGGAATATTCCATTACTCCCCCTGAACACATGCATAATAAGAATCTTCAAAGCCAACTTTCTTAACGCATAAAATAAGGAAAACTTTAAAGCTGAATCAAACAGATCTTCAGGGAATACTCACCAACTAACATACCTAAGCTAGCAGACCTATCAAGCTCACACATAATCACCTAGACTTTTAAAAGTCATACACAAAGACATGTTCCATTAAACTATAGCACATCAGCAGGAAACATGTATGACAGAAACACTGAGAGAAATAAATTCTCAGAGCAGCATCAAGATGTTGCAGCATTAGTGCCAACATCTACACACAACCTAAAATAGTTGCAAAATAAATGCAACAACAGAAAATACAGGCATACAAAAATAGGTGCAGTACAACAAACATCCAAATAGCTGCAAAATAAATGCAGACACAGGCACACATGCATAGAGAGTATAGATATACCATTTTTCTCCCCCTTTTTAGCCACAAAATATGCCAACATAAAAAAACAAGGATACTGAAAGTTAGAAGCAAAATGTTCATAAATTCAGAGTACCAAAATAAAATGCAGAGTATTTAGGTATTGCAGACCATAGGCACACTAGGTGCACAAAATATTCAGGGCATAGCCCATACAACAAGAGTAAAAAAAATTATTCAGCTGCCTCAGAGCTGCTGCCAAAATCTTCATCACCATCTTCATTTTCATCCACTGCATTATCAGCTTCTTCTTCCTTCCCACTCTCTGCTTTTTCATCTCAGCATCTGCATTTTCACCTTCCAAGGAATGGATCATCAGCTCAAACTGAGCTTTCCTCTCATCCAGCAATTCATAGGTATCCTTGAGGGCAGCTACAATTTCCTGTTTCGTCCTTCTCCCAGTATCAGATGCACTTCCAGATGTTCCAACAATGTCTGGAACATGATCATCACTGAACAGTTTGGGGTGCAGTGTGAGAGGTGACTCCCTTTTCAAGAATATCAACAACCGTTATAATACTAGGGTATTGTTCCAGCATAATTCCACATAGCAGGGTGGGGAACGCTATAGGACACTTCATAACATCAGTTTTGGCATGCTTGACAGTTTGTTCAAAGACATATTGTTCAATGTTCATCTTGGTCTTAGTGCCAACAAAGTAGATAAACTTTCCCAAACCTGTAGCAATGTCTGAGGAGTGTGTGGCTGGGACCCAGTTTATAGCGCCTATCTGATTGAGAATGTCATACTTAACTGAGAGTTTTCCAGAAGAAATCTTACCTTTCTTAGACCAGACTTGTACTTGGTTTGCAGTGATTTCCTTGTAGATTTGATTCTCAGTCACTTTTGGCTCTGCAACACATGACTCATTGATTCCAAGAAATTTGTTGATAATGTTGGGAGATAATTGTACACATTCTCCTCTAACATATACTTTGTGATACTCCTGACTCAGAATGTTATCACATTCTTCAGAGATATTCACCAAAAATTCTTTCACTAATTTCTCATAACAGTTACAAAGATTGCATACAGTTTTCAGCAGTCTTGCTTCTTTGATCATATCCATCACATATGCCAACTTCACAGTTTCCTTCGCTAATTCTCTTTCTAAATCCAGCCTTCTATGAAAAATAAATCTTCACCTTTGTGCGTTCTTAGGCAGATGGAAAGAAACTTTGTCGATAGGCACATTTTCAACAGTCTGCACAATCTTCTTTCCAGCAGACTTCCTTGAGGTAGAGAGGATGATGTTTGGCACATCCTCCTCAACATCATAATCAGATTCACTGGAAGAGACAACCTTCCTCTTTCTAGTCCTTCATGTAGTAGTTTTAACGTTGACCTTGCTTCAACCCTTCTTAGGGCCAACACCAGCAGTCCTTGTTCTGGTCTTGGGAGTAACACTTACAGACACATCACTTTTCTTACGAGTATCATCAAAAGAGGGAACAACTTTGCCTTTACTACTTCTCAATCTTTTGGCAGGACCTCTTCCAATACTCTGCACAAGAGGGATGTTAGAATCCATTTCTTCTACATCTATTACATTCTTTTATTTTTCATCAGACTAGGTTCCTCAGGATCAGATTCTTCTTCAGTAAGTTTCTCTTTTTCAGAGACAGAGTTTACAACAGTGTCATTGGAAGGGGCTTCCTTCTCAGCAGTAGTTTTGACTTTTGACTCATCTTCAACAGGGGTACCAGTATTCTCACCATGTTTGTCCTGTTGGTCCAAAGATGTTCCAACATCTGGTCTAACACCCTTTTTATCATCACTCTTCTTAATAGGAGTTTGATCACGGTCATTTAACACATTCTCTTCGTCTAGATTAGTGTTATCGACATCCATAACTTCATTACTATCTATTGCTGCATTCAAGTCTTCTAGCCCTAGTTTTCTACTAGATTTAGAAACAACAGGGGGTAGGGTTTCACCAGGGGTACCTTTTTAGCAGTGGAAGTTGCAACATCGGAAGCAATCTCAGGATTTTCTTCAGCTTCTGCATTCTTGAGATCTTTCGTAGAGGTTCCATAACTTGGTTCGACCAATGTGGATACGAAGGGATTTTTCTTTTCGTATAGATCAACCATGTTCAACGGTGTCTTCGATTCACCTTTTTTTTTTTTTTTTTTTTTTTTAGGAGTTTTTTTTTTTTTTGTTATAATTTTTTTTATTTTTTTTTTTTTAATTTTTGTTGTTGGAACCTTTTTCTTCTTTGAGATAGACTTGGTTAAGATTGCCTTCTTAAATTTTGGAGACGGAACCACTGTGATGGGTTCAACCATTTTGTGAATGGAGCTTTCTGGTCCTGGTTGGTCAGAGGAGTTCTTTTCTTCAGAAACAAAGATGTTCTTTTTGAACTTCATGGTGATGTGATGTTGATACTGTTTGGTGAAGAGAGGAAGATGAGGGTGTTTCATTGCAAGAGTGTGAATGTGAACAGTTTTTGGAAGTTCAGATAAAGAAGGAACATGAATAGGGGTTAGAGACATATGATTGTGTTGAGATGGGAGTTGAATGAGGGTTTGAAAGAAACTTCCTGAATTAACGTGCACCAATGAAAGGCGAGATAACTGCTGTAACTTCTTAATCTGAGAAATACCTAATTTGTCCTTAGGGTTCTCAAACAGCTTTATATCAAGCATTCCTATAAGAGTGTCTACAAGACGGTCTTCAGTAACCATCCGTTCTTTTCTCATAAGATTAGAAGAGCAATGTTGGGACCAGATGTGATCATTTATCTAGAATGAATTCATTCTTGAGCTCCCTCTCCAATCATCTATACTGCCGCACTGAGAGAGGTCATGTTCTTCAGAGTTTTGTTGATGTTTCAACATTGTCTGCAACATCCTGGTTTGTTGTACATTTTTACCTTCTAGATGAGGGACCCACTCGTAGCATTTTTCTTCAATTTTAATGCCTATCATGAGAATTTCACCATTCTCATTAGTTACCAGACATTCTGAATTCGTGAAATTCACATTCATCCCTTGTTCACACAACTGACTTATACTAATCAAATTTGACGTTAGACCTCTTACCCATAGAACATTGTCAAACTTTGGAGATTCATTATTGATCAAATATCATGTACCTAGGAACTTACCCTTTTTCCCATCTCCAAATGTGACACTGCTATTGGTACAACTCTTTTCAACATTAAGAAGATTTTTACATCCAGTCATGTGCCTAGAGTATCCACTGTCAAAGTACCATTGTCCCTTAGAAGGAGTACTAGGAAAGATGTAAGCCATCAATCCTACATTATCAACCTTCGGTTTCCACATTTTCTTGAGCCTTATCCTTTTTGTCTTTTGTGCCTTTTGATGGAGTTGTTGTGGAAATCCATACAACTTATAGCAGAAAGGCCTTATGTGCCCCTTTTTCTTACAAAAATGACATATCCTAGTAGAAGATACCTTTCTAACTGAAGGTATCTGATGTTCCTTTGGATGTTGCAACATACATTTTCTTACAGTTTGATCATTTGTTCCAATGGAAGCTACAAACTTTATATTCTTGACATGTTTCTTCTTTTTAACCATCCCATATTCTACTAGGGCCTGAGCAAAAGTCTTGGTTTGCTGGTTCTGGTTTGGATGTTTAGAGGTGAACCCAATCCTATTTGGTTTGCCTTGTATTTGCCCTTCCAGAATCTCATCTAGAACATCAGTCCCAACGGTCATCATTTTTACTTGCTTCATAACATGATTAAGTTGAGAGTTCAGCTGATTTACCTCATTATTGAGCTCATAGATTTTTTCTAGATGACCAATCTTTTCTTCCTCCAATTGATTGGTGATATTTTTATGCTCCTCAATTTTTTTGCAGGTGTCTGTGTTTCTGTCATTCAGTTTCTTTTATAAGTAACAGCTAATTCATCATAAACTAAATCTTCATCACAGGGTTCATCATCAGATAAAACTCTTCCAGTTAGAGCAGCAACATGTTTGGTAAATTCATTTTCCATATCTTTTTCAGATTCATCATCCTCATACCAAGAAATAGTTAAGTTTTTCTTTTGTTTTTTGAGAAAAGTTGCACATTCTGGTCTAATGTGACCATATCCTTCACATTCATGACATTGGACTCCTCTGTATAGATTGTTATTCTCATCTGATCTAACATTCTTCTCCTTACTAGTTTGTAGATCATTGTTGAATCTGATGTTCTGCCCATTCGACATGGGTCTCCTGTTTACATGCTTCAAAATTTTGTTAAATTGTCTTCCAAGCATGACAGGATTCTCTGATAGGTCTTCATCACTCACACTATCTCTCAGAACCTCATTATTTTCAGTATTATAAGTAAAAGCAACACTTTTGTCTTTCTTCTCAGTTCTATTGTCAATAACTAGTTCAAAATTTTGAAGTGAGCCAACAAGTTCATCAACTTTGATACCAGAGATATCATGAGCTTCCTTAATGGTAGTTACCTTCATGTCAAACCTCTTAGGTAGAGATCTTAGAATCTTTCTCACAAGCTTTTCATCAGAGATTTTTTCTCCAAGTGAGTCAAAAGTATTGGCAATGTTAAGAATATTTAGGTAATAGTCATGTATGCTTTCATCCTCCAGCATCCTCAATTTCTCAAATTTTGTAGTAAGAAGTTGAAGTTTTGCACTTTTTACCTTAGTAGTGCCTTCATGTGCTGTTTTGAGAATCTCCCAAGCATCCTTAGCCACAATACATTGTTTGATCAGTCTGAACATGTTCTTGTCTACATCATTGAACAGTGCATTCAATGCTTTGGAATCTCCAAGAGCCTGTTTGTCTTCAATAGCAGTCCATTCTTCTTCTGATTTTAAGACAGCTGTCCTGTTACCATCTGCATCAAGTGCCACAGGATGTTCCCAACCTTTCAGAACTGTCTTCTAGGTTTTGCTGTCAATGGATTTGAGAAACGCACTCATGCGTGATTTCCAGTAATCATAGTTTGAGCCATCCAACAGAGGAGGTCTGTTTACAAATCCACCTTCCTTGTCCATAGTGCTAGAATGAAACTTCCCTGGAGCTCACCCTAAAACAGGCAGGGTGCCTGCTCTGATGCCAATTGAAATTCTAGCGCACTTGTTTTAAAATGTTCTGCACGATGTTTCAACGTTTAAGATGCTCCGTTCAATGTTTCAACATCATGTAATAAATAGAAATAAAAACAAGAAAATAAATGACAAGAAAGTAAAGAACACAGAGAGTTTGTTGACCCAGTTCGGTGACAAACACACCTACTCTGAGGGCTACCAAGCCAGGAAGAAAATCCACTAGTGTAGTCCTTATTCTATAGCTCTCAGCAAACTCCTCGTTTACACTAAAGACCTAGGACCTACCTGTATAGACTTCAACCTAGAAACTCCTAGATCTGAGATCCCATCTCACTATCCTAATGGTCAGTCACAGCCCCTGTGACCTATCAGACCTAAACACAAACACAACGGTGAAGTTACCTTCAAACAAACAACTAACACCTTGTTTCACAACTTCGGTGTAGTACACAAGAGTATCAAACTCAACACACAATCCTAAACATGTATCACAAACGATACAAGCAAGGATCACAATATACGTTCTAAACTTGCATCACAGACGATACAAGAGTAGAGCACATGTAGACTCAAAACCCTAAAAATCTAAACTTTTTAGTATGACGGCTTGAATGATCAATTAGGTCTTGAAGTCTCTCTCTTATATATTGAATCAGCTTGGGCTAAATACTTTAGTTTGGCTTCAGCACAAAGCATATTGGTTCAACTAATCTGCAAAACAAGAATCAGAAACAAATATGGAAAGTCCTAAAATGTCGGAACATCTTTAGGATCGTCCAAAACAATAATAAATATTTCCTAAAATATAAATACTATTTTAGAAATATTCCACAACTGATTCTGTAAAGATATGCGCGTTGCTTGGTCAATAAGATAAGGAAACATTGTTTCCTTAAACAATGAAGGGCGCGCGTACAAATAGACATAAACCCAGGCACACTGAACCGTGTCAGGATGTTGGAACATTGTATCCAATACCTTACAGAGATGCCTAAACTCATGTTGGAACATTGGTTCCAACAACACAAACAAGGATATTTGTTTTAGAAATAAGGCAACCAATACAAATACCCAACACTTTATCTTCAAGACTTTTCCACACTAATATTTCAAAATGGTATAATATAAAATAAACCGAAGAATCTTAGTTTTAAGAAGAATATATGCGCAACTTTAAAAATTGAATAAATTGAAGAATCTTAGTTTTAATATAAAATGTGACCCTTTAAAAGTTATCCTGCAACTTAAAATTAATTCTCAAGTTGTTTACTTGGAATGTTTAAGTTAGTGAAGTGACTTCAGAACGTTCTGAAGTTCTTTTGCAAAAACTGTTTGATAAAGTAAATGTGTTTGTGTGTGTAGTGCATACTGAAATTAAAGAATATAAGGAAGAGAGAAAGAACACACAAAGATTTATAGTGGTTCACCCAATGTGGGCTAGTCCACTCTTCACAATCTTGTGAGAGTTTCCACTATGATGCTTGAGATAACCTCTCAAATCCTGCACCTTACATTCTTTGTTCACCTGAACAATTACAACCCTGTATTCTCTATGTCTCAACAAGCTTGCACCTTCTTGCTAAGTTACCCACTTAGACTTTTACAACCTTTGCTCAAACTAACACTTTAATACCCCTAAAGTTACATGAGACTTTGATTACAACTTGTATGGAGTTTGAATGTTTGAGAAACAAACAAGAGGAGAATGGAAGGAAAAGTTATCTTTAAAGAGATAACAGAAAGAATTGATTTACACTACAAGAAGATATAAGAATCTCAGTGATGATCAATTCAAATGCAAAAGTTTCAAACACGTTTCAAATGTTTCCTTGTATGCTTTGCAATGGTGCAAGTAATGCTGAGCCTTTGTGTTCTTCATCAGAATGCTGTTGTTCATCAGACATTCATATGGGTTTATCATGTAATGAATGAACACATGAGTTTCTGTGCTTGTCATATGCGTTTCATATGATTTTCTGGGAAATATCCATAAGTAGTAACTTTTCCACATACATCAGAATGTTGCAGGATAAAGTTGCTCCAAATCTGCATTGGATTGTGTGCAGGAGAGAGAGTAGTGGATCTGCAAAAATTCAGGCCTATGCTTTGAGAGATATGCAAGATACTGTACAATATCATATATCATACGTGTCCATCTTTGATTGATCAGGACAAGGTCTTCATTTTGCTTTGCTTTTTAACTTTTCATCTATTGTACTGTTCACAGTATGAAGCATGTGTAGAGCTGATAAGCAAGATTGAGTGTTAGATTGTCCCTTTAAAATAATTCTCTAATCATTTCACAACACAAACATATCATTACGACCCTCAATTGCACATTCAATCACAATTGAAGTTATGTCAAAATATCCCAAATTTCAAAACCCTAAACCAAAGATTTTTAATTGATTACCTTGGTGGTAGATTCAGTGTATTTGAAGGTTTCTGAATGTCCCTTTGTGGTTGCATGACGACGGAGGACGGCGAAATAGGGTGGAGACCGTGGTGATTTGTTGCAACAGATTTTTGAGATGGAGAGAGAGAACTCAAAATGTGACTGTATTCTGTAGATGTAGGTTGCGAAAGTGAAGATGGAATGGGATGAGTGGTGGTGCAGCGGAGTTTGGTGGCGGTTCGGCCGCCGGAGTGGATGAGAGTGGTGGTAGTGGTGGTAGTGGTGGAAGAAGGGTTTTCTAAGTTAAGAGAGGATAGTTTAGAGAGAAGTTGAAATGTGTAAGTTGTAACGCCCTATTTATCATCTAATTATTTTTGGTTGAATTTAGAGTCTTTTATATGACTTATGTGATGTATGTTGATTTATGACGTGTTGTTGTGTAATAATATTTTATTAAGTGGCTTTATATTATTATTTAGTAGAATATGTTGGAAATTAGAATAAATAGACTTGGAGGGGCTGGTTTGGAATTAATTAGAAATAGGTGGAGTTAATTAGAAAATCTGTTGAGTATATAAAGAAAAATAAGAGCCAGACAAATTAGGTTTTACAGAAGTCTTTGGGAGAAAGAGGAGAAGAGGAGAACCAAGAGAAGAGAGAACCAGTAGAGTCTTGCAATCACCAATCTAAGGTAAGGGTGGGACTAATATTCTCTAATCTTAGGCTATATAATTTTGAAACTGAATTTAGCATGTAGTTTTGTTGTTGTTCATGTGAATTTGAGAATTAGGGTTAAGAATCGGATTTGATGGTAGAACTTGTAGAATTGGATGTTAAGAGTGTAGAAAGTCCGTAGAATCCATAGATAAATGATGTTCAGGTTATAGAATGATCATAGGTTGAGTTTCCTATCAAATTTGGGATTGAGTTGGATGAAAATTGGGTTTTTGGGGTGAAAAATCGCACTTCCCGACATAAGACTGTCATAACTCGCCACAACGAGTAGTCTGCTCGCCATAGCGAGCTATAACGTGACAGAGAGCAGAGTCTGCTCGCCATCCGTTCGCTACGGCAAACTACAACAGGTCAGGGAGCAGTGTTTGCTCGCCACGGCGAGTAAGATCGCCCGCCACGGCGAGTAACCTAGTAGTAGTGCACTGTTTTCATGTTCTCATGTCGTATTCATACATTTCTGTTTTGAATTAGCCTTTTGTGCATACCTGAAAGCTTTAGGTGATATTGTCAGTTCTTCAGATGGTTCGTTGTCAAGAAATAACATGATTTATGAATTGATATATGAATGTACACATTGATGGTCTATTATATGAATAACTTGTTGATGAATTATTACATGAACGTTTACATTGATGAACTATGATATGAAATGTATATATATTGAAGTGATATGATGATTATATGATGTTGCAATAAAATGGTGAATATTTATAAGATTACAATGTTGATGTTGTCATTGTTGTCGATGTTGTCAAGTCGTCGATGTCGTACGTTGTTGTTGATTAAGTTGTTGAGTCCATGCATACTCATAAAGTTGGGGGCTCATGCCCTGTTGAATGTTAATCATTCATATCACGTTGATTTGAGAGCC
>Ga0228710_1007725_pt1 | contig 15769 bp, 2 predicted proteins | sample MedpolnodulmetaG_FD_177995 | JGI IMG/M metagenome (GOLD analysis project Ga0228710, IMG submission 177995) | Root nodule microbial communities from Medicago polymorpha collected in Santa Monica, California, United States - pink nodules | ecosystem: Host-associated > Plants > Roots > Nodule... | reverse complement strand
GTTTTTTTTTATTAAACAATTTTCTTCTCAACAACAACACCACTATTGTCCCTTCTGACCCATTTGAGTCTGATAAAAAACCCAGCTTCATATGATTTTGTTTTGTTTTAATTTCTTAACATTTGATCTTGATTTGATAAAAAACCCAGCTCCATATGATTTCGTTTTTGTTTTGATAAAAAACCCTTCTGACCCATTTGATTCCGATAAAAAACCACAATTTACTTTTATGGTGTTGAAGTTCAATGGGCAGCAAAATATGATATTTTCGAGATCTGAATTTTTGTCCAGATTTCTAGAGGAAATGATAGTAAAAAAGAAGCAAGAGGAAGCGATGAGGTAAATGGTTTGGAGAGTGTTACTGTGTTGTTGTGTTGAGGTAGAAGCAAGAGGAAGCGGCAAGCAAGAGGAAGTGATTTTCAATTATTATTTTTTTGCATATGTTGTTGTGTTGTTGTAGAAATGGAGAAAAGAGAATGATGATGCAATAAGGGAAAATCCATTATATTTCATGATATTTTATTGGAAATAATACAACAATTGTATAATTTTCATTAACAAATGATGATTGATGATTTTCATTTAAATAATACAACAATTGTATAATTTTACTAATTTAATAACATGTACGGATTTCTGCAAGTCCCGATACTTAACAAATGTTTATTATATTTTATATGTGTTAATAATTTTATTTTACTTAATCCAATTAATTTCATCCGCATGTGCTTCTATTAATTTACGGGTACTTAAAATATGATTTATTTTATTTTATTTGTGTGTATCCATTAAGATATTCGTCATGTACCGGTCCGTGATGAATTTTATTTGTGGATACCATGCATACCAAATTTTGGTCATCCTAAACACGGGCAACGCCGGGTAAATACACTAGTTTTTTTCCATAAAAATGATTGTCGTTAGTGTCATTAAAAAGATAAGAATTTAAATTATATTTTTTCGTTATATTGTTGGTGCCAATGAAATGGATAAACAATGTTAGTTTGATTTGTTATAATTTGACAACAACAATCATTTATATTTATACTCTTAATCAAAATCAAAATTTCATTGAAAACAACGTTCATAATTTTTAAATTTTAGTGTAATAAAAAGAGCAGAAAGACAGTCGTGTGAATGCCCATCTTTTTGCTAGTATCAATATACTGTTTTTTAAAGTGATTTTTTTAAGTTATAACAACCCTCGTATGACCGTTTCTTATGAATTAAAATTAAAATGGTGTGTACAATCAATAATTTAAATTTTTTATAAAAATGTTACATTTTAATATCCATAAACCGTTCCTTTCTGGGGGAACATTTCCAAATTTTCAACACAGCTTCCAAAACACCCTTTACTAATTAATATTATAATTTAATGGTAAGTCAAGATATCTTTAGATCACAACCATCCATTGTCTTTCAAACATATCCAATGGCTATAATCCATTTTGCAGACAAATAAAAAAAAAAATCTACTCTCGTACGATACGAGACCCATAGGGCTCGCGTACTTGAGATGGAGCCCAAAATATGTGATTCACACCTATAAAAATGAAAATTGATCTTTTCAAGGTTATTAAGAGACTTTTGTGTTTGAATTTCCTCATGAGAGTGCAATTGTGTTACATCTCTTTGCGAGAGTTTTGCCATTCATTGGTGTAATGTAAGATTCGAGAGATTAGTTTTGCACATAAGGAATACTCATCCGATTCACACCAAAAAAGTGATGATTTTTTTAAATGATCTTTCGTAAAATACAAAAGTCGACAATTTTGTTTTTATCAAGTAGCGTAGTAACTAAAATTTCACTATTTTAAGATGAATAAGTAGAGAATCAGAAGTTCGAACCTGAGTTCCCACATATATAATTTAATATTTCTGTCAACTAAGTTATGATCATTGAGATCAAATATCTCTTTAATTAGTGTATTGTGAATTTAAAACGTAATTTTGACATTAGTATGATAGATATTCGTTGCTATTAAAAACAAAGATATTCATCGTTAGAAATTTTAATATAATAAACATTAAAGAAAATTCAAATAAAAATCTCTCAAAAATGATTTTTCCAAGAAGATACTCAAAATAGTTTCTCATTTTTAGCATTTTTTTTTCTAATTTTACTACCCACAAAAGTCATATCAAAATGACGAAAGTCTCAAAATATTTTTTTTTTATTAAAAACGATCTACGAGTGGAGTCGGTCTTTAGTTTTAAAAATAATTTTGACATTAATAACCTTTTCTAAAAAAATTGACATTAATAAAATAGATATTCACAACCATTCATAATATATATTCATAGTCAAAGATTTTAATATAATAAAAATTAAATATTTTTTTTAAAAAAGTATCTCTCAAAAATGATTTTTACGAGAAGCTACTTAAAATAGCTTCTTATTTTCAGTATTTTTTAAATTTTACTCTCCAAAAAAGTCACAGCAAAACGTTGAAATAGTCAAAATAATTTTTTATGAAAAATTACTTACGAGTACATTTGGTCTTTAGTTTAATTTTTTGTAGTTAGGCTAATATTGGTTTTGATTGGATGCCAAAACTTTTAAGTAGAATTTGTGTATGTAGGTGGCTCCTATGATCTTAACTTCACATTCAACCACATATTATTGTTTTTGTAAACTTGAACATTTTTAACTTGTGAGTCGTTTCACTCTATAAAGTGAATCATTCCTCGTTGTCACATAAAAGTGTGAAGTGTTTCACTTCAAACATTGGATCGTTTCACTCAATTTTGAAAAATGTTTTTGTTGATTTTTTAAGTGAATTGTTTCATATATTCATAAAGTTTTTGTGAATTATTTCACTTTTATGAGTGAGTCGTTTCACTCGATTTTTCCTAACATATTTTATAACTCCATTTCTGACTACTTTTCAAAAACCTATATAAACAATTAAATAAAAAGAAGTCCTTGACTCTGCATTTCCGTTATCACTTTAGTTCATGACTCTGCACTTCGCTGTCACATAGAACCCTGACTCAGGATTAAAAACAAAGAAGTCTCTAACACTGCACTTCCGTTATCACTTTAGTCTCTGACGTTAATTAATTCTGTTAAGTGCGTCGTAGGGACTAGAGTGAAAGTAGAAAATGGTCACTTTAGTCTCTGAACCAAAAATCAATATTCCCAACTTGAATCTCAAATCCCTAACTAAATCTCAAATACCTAAATCCCTAAAAAAATATACACTAATATGTGACTTTTTTCTCTTGTAAAAAATAAAAAGTGACTTTTTTCTAAACATTGTAAAAAAAAACAAACATTTATAAAAAAAATTAAAAATGTGATTTTTTGTTATATTGTTGGTGTCATTGAAATAAATAATCATGATTTAGTTTGGTTTGTTATAACTTGAAAACAACAAACATTTATATTTTTAGTTTTAATCAAAATTAAAATTTCATTAAGAAAATACTATTCATAATTTTTAAACGTTAACGTAATAAAAATAGCGGAAAGACAGACACTCAATTGTATAATTTGTATTGAAAATTTTATGTATTTTTTTATGCTTTGCTTAACGATAAAACTTTGTACACGGTATTAAACACCAATTGTGTAAAAAAAATGTTGATACTATTAATCTCTATTTTTAATTTTAAATAAAAGAACGCTATATTTTGACCAACAACAAAAAGAAAATGTTATATTAATATTGTCAAATAAGATAATAAATTAGGGATTTGAAATTTTCAATTTAAGGGATTTATGGATGACATTTAGGATTTGAGATTCATAAGGAGACTTTCAGATCCCCAACTTGAATCACAAATCCCTAAATATCATCCCTAAATCCCTTAAATTAAAAATTTCAAATTCCTAATTTATCATCTTATTTAACAATATTAATATAACATTTTCTTTTTGTTGTTGGTCAAAATATATAATAAGGAGACTTTCAGATCGATTGGCTCATAAGATTGATTAAGCAAGTGTATTTATAGTTATTTATTCCTAGTCACTTCTATCTAATTTATCTAATTATTAGATAGAAGTGGATGGTCTAAAACAATGAACCTTAGAGACCAAAGCATCCATCTAATTATTTGTCAAATACAAGTGCTGTTAGAGGACAACACTTGGCATTCTACAATAATTATTTATTCCTAATTCATAAGATTCACATTATGTAAAGGCGTTACTAGTTACACTTGAACATCTTCATCAACCACTACCAAGTAGAATATATTCGAACGTAAAAAGGACATAAAAATTTGTCGTGTTTATCATTTTTCTCAACATAGCTTTTATGCATTTTTATAAAGACTACTTTAATTAAGGTCACAAAAAGACTACTTTACGTTTGAACAACCTTTTGATGTTAGAATCGGTGCCTTCGCCTCTTTGGATAGGTGTGTGTGATGCTTAGCCCCTACGTTATCAATGGTACTCACTGCCACGACATTACTTTGTACTGTTTTTTTTCTTTAAAAAAATAAAAAATGAATCAACAAATAATCTTGTAACACTTAAATTAATAGCATACAACAACAACATAATATTGTCTACAAATATGACAAAACAAAACTATACGAAATATTTATGTTTTGGGATCTGCAACATTGATGCTCAAGTCTTTATTATATTTGTAACGAGTTGAAACGAATATGTCAATCTAAACCAACAAACACATACTAAAATAAAAACCAACAAACATCATTCAAGATAATAAACCTATACAATGCCACACAAGACGACGAGTAAAGCACAATACTTTATCTCTCGATGATCTCATTCTCATGTGTTTTGTTCTTAAAATAAATTAATGTTGCTCAAATGAACTGTTGTATAACTATTAGTTGAGTTATTTAATTTTATTGGAGATGTATTGTCAGCTATTATTTACATGTTGGATCACTTAAATACTCAAAATCATGGTGTTTCAAATTAAGTTGGTTTGTAAACCTCGATGTCATTTTGGTGGATTAATTCATACACAACTTTGCAGCTTTGAATTCAAACACGGCCATTGGAAGTGGACATAAACTAGACCTTTTTAAATTAGTCGATCCTCAAATCAGATACCAATTTTTTTTTAAAAAAGTCTTGCTAACTAGTGCCTCAGGACAATGATTAAAGAATCTATAAATAAAAAATATAAATTTTAATTTTTGATATAATAATAATTACATTATTTTTTCTACAAAGTTATGGTTATTTAAGTAATGCCGAGTGTTATTGTTTAGCATTCTCCTTTTTCAAAATATAATAGTTCACATTAGTTGAATGTTAATTATTAATTACTAATTATAATTTGGGAAAGAAAGAAAATGTTGATAGAAAATAGGACAAGTGTGAGTCAGAGTCATGATTGTTGATCTTTTTGTGTGTTGGAAAAGCATCCAGTGTCAGAAACCAAACATGACTCAGCAAAACATCACATTGCCACAAAGCCATTGGTGAATGAATGTTGATGACTTGACTAATGATGGACAAGCAAAGTCGTCTCTTTTGGACTTGTTGAGTTCATTCAGAGTTGAGACTCATAAACCTTTTCTCATTCAAAACCATCACTTTCACTTTCACTTTCACTTTCACTTCATTTCCATAGTACTCTTGTGAAGAAACAAAGAAAGAAAGAAAGTGATATCATCATGGACTTGGACATCATGGCCAGTATTCATTCTACGAAGCACTTCTCTACTCTTCAATCTGCTCCACTTCACTCTGGTTAGTACTATACTTGTTTTCTTACTTATTACTATTACTTTGAGTACCCTCCTTTTCTAGTTTCTTTTTTCTTTTTCATTTTCACTTATTTTTCTCTCATGTTTGAGCCATGGTTTTATCTATCTGAGTTCTTAGTTTAAGGCTGGCTTGTAAAATTGTTTGATGAGATCCTTTATAATTATTCACTCAACATCACCCCTAGGACTGATTAGTTATGACATTTGAATTCATGATTCATGCTTGGATGGACTTATTTGAACATAGTATAAACATTTATAGAAATAACATATCACATCACATCCCCATAAATTGTTTCCATCTTATGTTAAAAAAAATAGTTATGTAATAAGTGTTTATAATTTATGAAATTCTTACAAATCTGAATGACATTGAATTTAGAAGCTTGAGAGCTTGAAAGTGAGAGAGAATTTTTCAATATGATTCAAGTTTAGAGCTAATTGAGAATTAACCAATTAACTAACTATTAACAAACTCTAACTAACTAATTGAATCTATATATTGTAACAAATATGATGTCTTTATTCCATTCTTAAGAAAATTTCAGGCTTTAAGTTCTATACTTTCTTGGGTACCAACATAGTTGAGATGTAAGTTTAATTTGTTTGGCCAGAAAAGTTGAGTTGTATGTTAACTCATATTATGTTTGTTTAATTTAAATTTCCTACTGTTTTAATCATTTGAGAAATTTTTTTATATCATGCTATATAGAATCATTGTGCTTGTGCTACAAAAGCTTTCTAACAATGATCCCATACATACCACAGAAAATTACTCAGTAATTCGTTACACAGACGTGGATGACGACTACCAATCTGATTTCCGATGTCCTTTTTGTGATTTTGAAATTCAAGTTCCTCTCTGCAGTGATTTTGAAGAGGAGTATTGCTCTTCCCCAAAAAATGTGGTATAACCTTTTTTCTGTTTCCATAAATTTTGATCCGGCAGTAATTTTTGTCGTAGTCTGTTTTCCATACATTTTATGCAAGTAAGCAATGGTTAATATATCTGATCCTATTTTTTGTACGTCAGGTTTGTCCTGTGTGTGAAGAAAATTTAGGGAACAATGCATTCACACAATTTACACATTCAAGCTCGCGAAAGGTATATTTTGCTTATCTCATAATTCTTGTGTACTAAAACGTAATCCTGCATATGTTTTGACTTTACGGCATTTCTTTATTGTCTGACTCAATTCAATGTATTGATTTTTTATTTTTATTTTTATTTTAATATAAAGTGGGGGTGGAAGACTGAGAAATCTAGCATCTGGTCTGGTAACTCCGCAATGTTTGGCAAGAAAGCTTCCAGGGGAAACAAACAAGAATCGATACCTGATCCGCTTTTGTCACCATTCATCTGCAATGTGCCGATTCCTAACCATAACAGTAACCATCCAGACGAAAACTCCAGCCTCAGCAACAAGGATATAGAAATTCATAATGCAAAAAGGTACGGTTCTTTTTCTCTAGAGATTATATAGTTGTGGTGAGTTGGCATAACAATAGAAACCTTGAGAAGCTTATATTGTATAATGCATCACATACAAAGCATGCCAATTATGCGCATCTGCATTATATGCACTTACGCAGTTAGCTTGTATTTGCTATGAGGTTTAATTCTGATGGTTTCTTGGAAGGTTTGGTTTCTAACTTGTCAACAGTTATAATTGCAGTTTGAAGGACTACAACATGATAGTTTTTCTTAGTTATTTTAGGATAGCATTCCTCTTATCAGAATTACCTGGCTATCAACGTGAAGAAAAGACTAAATGATATCATGAATTTAAGATCATCATCCTTAAATAGAGTCTATTTAATATTCTTTTGAAAGGAATATATTAAATGTTTCTAGCATAGAAGTTCCTATTTACAGCTTTGCAGATTATAGTCAAGTGCCGAACCACCAATTAAGAAGTTTTAGACTCTTAACAGTTTGAATCAAACTCACAAGCCTGACGCTGTCATGATTAAAAATTTCTAGCCTGTGTTTAGGTTTTTCACATTCTCATTTTTTGATATTATGATATAATCATGCATGCTGATTTTGTCTCTGCAGGTCTGGGACTGTTGGTGTTGATCAGGATCAACAAGAACAAGGGTTGAGGGCAACTTTTGTTCAAAAGTTGATTTTATCAACCATATTCGAGGAAAATTGTTCATAGAATAGAATTTAATTTACAGTCACGCAAGTCATGAATGAATTAGTAGCAGCTTCTTACATATTCAGATAGCCTATGTATTATGATACTGGTTTAGGAGGTGATTAGTATAAGCAATAGGTATGTTGATGTCATATGTATTTCAGACCTCTATTAATTAAAGTTGATCTCTTTCAGTTAACTTCATAGAAATTTGTTTAAATATACTTTACTAGTAAGGTGTTTCTCCTTTATATGGACAGTTATAGAGAAAAAGATACGCAGGTCGAATTGATATCAAATTAGCACTACTGTGTAATGTTAAGTTGCTTTTTAATGTGATATTTGTAAAATGATCCAAACGAGGTGTTTTTGTAGACCAAATATTTTCTGAGAAAGGACAGCCAAGGGAATGTAATATCATCAAACTCATGGTTTTCAGTAATTATGAAAACTTATGATTCTGATCATTTCTCTAATGTAACAGTTGAATGAATCAACCTGTTGCTATATGTCTGGTGTGTTCAATTCTAGTTTTGGGTTAAGAACTTTATGAAAACAAGAGGTCAAATTGAATTCTGCACCTAAATTATCTCTTTAAGCCTCTATCTTTTAAGAATTCATCAGTCTAGTGGCTTGCAAGCATTATGGCTTGTTTCTTTGAACCGAGTCGTTTCTGCTTATTAAATTGTAATTTAGTTGATGATACAAATAAAAATATGACATTTTTAAGGAAAAACGAGGAGCAACAACAACCAAGCCATATCTCACTGTCGGCTACATAAATCAAACAAAGCCTTAGTGTTCTATTAAAAACCATCTTTCTCCAAATTTCTCTTATAGTTTTTTTAGGTCTTCCCCTATAAGAGAAACTATTCGACAATACAAAATTACAATTTAATATATCATCAACTAACCTTAAAACAATTCAAGATTTTAGTCATAAAATGTGTGACAAAATGTGCTTGACTATAAATAATTGACGATGAGGCTTATTAGACTAAGTTTAGGTAGTCATTCGCGATTCATCATAATGTATAACGACTGAAGATGAGATTCATGTTTGTTAAAATTAGAATTAATATCTACATATTTATAAACTAAATAGTTCTATATTTTATATTTAGAATCATCAAAATTGAATTTTAAAAATAACATTATACTTAACCCATTTAAGTTGGTCTGGTGGTGATGACTTGGAAACTTGAAGTGTGCTACTCCTCAAAATCTTATGTTTGATTCTTTCCGGTGTCAATTTTGGGTATATTTCCCATAAAAAAAAGCATTATATGTATTCTATCATTGGAATTGTATTTGAAATCAACATTACATTGTACTACAGTATTATATTATATTTAACTAGTGTCATATATCTTTGTTGTCTAGCTTTTGATCATGTCATCTTTAACTAAACTTACCAGAAAAGAAAGAGACTGATTAGCTACTATATTATGGAAATTTGGTAGAAGAAGCACGCAGGGTGTGTGTAGAGTGGAGGCAATGAAGACCGTGTGTGTGGTCAAGCATGTGTGTCTTTTTTTTTAACTTGTGTCAAAGAATAGCATGAGCCCTTAACAAACCAGGCTGGACATGCAAATTCAAGACGTATGGCGTGGCCCATAACATTATGGAACACATATTGCTGTTCACTTTTACTTTACAGTTTACAATGTTGCATATTTGGTTAGCATGTGGTTTCTGGATGCTAGAACAAGATTTTTTTGCAAGGTGAAAATGTCTATCATTCATGATTCATGACTCAGAAGAAGTACATGTATTGGCCATATAATAGCTACTTTGATTTTATGTTTTTTCTTATCCATTTTGCTTTGAATAACCTTGAAATCAAGAAACTCACACACATAAAACGGAAAAAAGCGAGCAATTGTTACAATTTCATAAAAACAAACGGTTGTTTAGTTTATTGTACCGATAACATCGGGAAAAAATTGATACGCTGTTTTAGGTTTTTTCTAGATTACCTTTGAAGAATGGTAGGTAATTTACCCATCAACCAATGAAAATGAACAATTTATCGGTGGGGTCAAGATAGTTCATGGATACCACCTAAAAAGATGAATGTTCATTGGTTGAGGTAAATTATCCACCATTCTTCCATGGGTACCCTAGTTGTCACCGCTGTTTTATTATTAGTGTGTGAGAAGCATGTAAAACCTAAATGAGACACTTAATGAGACAGAGGCGGTAACAATAATTAAGGCTAGAAGGTGAAACTAGCAAATCACCCTTAATGATACAGGTAAGCACTATTAATATTATTGCAACAATAACACCAGAAAAACCAAGACAATGGGAATCTTAATTATTCCTATATCATACAACGTTTTCTTTTTTTTTGACAAAATCTAACACAACGGTTTGTGATTAAACACGTTCTAAGGTCTATTCATAGACCACTGATAGGTATGTACTAGCTAGTTTAATTTTAGAATTAGTGTACCAAGCCAAGCTTCCCGTGACTTGCATTTTATTACTTTTTTTTTTTTCTTTCATTTTCATTTTCCCCCTTGAACTTTTTTTGAGGCAATTTTCCCCCTTGATTTGTACCAAATAAAAAACATTTTCATCGATTCATAATAAAAAAGATTTTCAAGCTTTTGATGTCAGAAAAAAAGTAAAATATTTTTTAGAGGTTTGTTTCCATTCACGTGAAAAAATGTTGACCATCAATGACGCCCTCAATCCTGACACAACTACACCACATCCAAGTAGAATACACTATACAGTGCACTATAATATTTTTTATTTCTTTCTTTTGATCAATGTTATTTTAGAGAAATACTAAACAATAATAATTTACGTAAGATTATGTATGAGACAGTTGGAATGCTATCCAATTGTATGTGGACGTGTTTTTTTAAACAAAAGTATGTGGACAATTCAGGTAGCTACATTACCTAATTAAATCACAAAGGTCAAATGCAATTACTATTATAATTCTTGATAAAAAAAATTTGGTGTGAGAGGACATTGCTCCAATCAAAGACACAAAAGATTTTAAGGTTTAAAGAATATTTATCAAAAATTTATATTTATCTTCCTTTAAAAGGGACTAACAAAACTTGAACCTTAAATCTTCCGACCTAAACTTTGTCTTTTTCATCAAATATAAGATCTAGTTTAAAATTGCAACTCATGATTAAGAATTTTCTTACTTTAAAGCAGGAAGTTAAATGACTTTTTTATCATCTCTTTCATTTTTCATATTTTTCCTCCATATTTTTCTGTGCTCTCTCATCTTTAAACTTAAAGTTAAAAAGATCCAAAGATACAGGATCCAAATTTCTATCACTCCATTGATTCCTCTTTCCTCATTTGAAGTAAAAACTTCCAAAAAAATATTTATGATTTTACTTCATAAAGAAAATATTAGGGAAAATGAAAAAAGAGAACATTGAAAGAAATTTGCAAATTAATTTAATTTAAATAAACTTTGTTTAACATGCACAAGCAACATGATCTTGCATCATGTAGAAGTACCACTTTCAGCCTTAGATTAATAAATCACATTATATCTCATTTAATTTAATGGTAAAATTTATTAATCTAATGGTGAAAACTAACCTATAAATAATACAAAGTTTATCTCACTTGTACACCATAGAACTGACATAAAAATAAGAAAAACAATACAAAATTGATGTATCACTTTACAAATGGGCGATTCTTGCTATCTTGTGGCCATTCAACGCTCCGACCAACCATTTTTATCATTACATTTCAAATATTTAACATTTAAAAGTGTGGATTCCACTTAAGATTGAAGGTCATTTTTTTTTAGTCAAAGATTGAGGGTCTTAAGTAAAACCATGTGTTTTATAAGACTCTGAAAAATTTCTCCTTAATAGAAATACTTAATAGGAACCGAGTCTTAAAAACTTAAAACCTTATCATTAGGGACGGTCTTAGGGCTTATTAGAAGTCATCATTAATTAAAAAGTCACATGCAATGGAATTAACAAGATACTTTCAAACAAGGAGGAAAATATGATGGCACCTAGCATTGGAAAGCTAACCCTCACAACTACAGTTGATATTTTTTTTCCCTAACAGTTTTGACCGGTTATTTTTGACCATATCATGTGATGTTATGAATAAATGATTCCTAAATTTGTGAAAATCTATACACCAAATCTGATGAAAAATGGCTTCTCTGCATCAAACTGCCTGGAAGTAATCACTTTTGAATATGTATGAATAAATAAAGCAACCTTGGATTCTAAAAAGTTAGTACACAACAGATTAAAGTTTCAACTTAAAAAGGTAAATTTTAACCCCCCAACAAAAAATATTAAAATAGGTCTCAACTAAATGAGTGATACTAGATAAAGAAATGCATATTATTATAAAAAGAGTTTTTCTATCACTCACTTCCATCCATATGCCAGTTTGGAAAATTATTGTTTTTAATTCCAATTAATTATTTACTTAATAATGCTTCCAAAATCACATCTGGCACCATCTATCATTCATTCACCTTGTGACTAAGATCTCTCACCCTCTCACTCTCTTCATTCTTCACAAGTACTTGTTAAAATTCCCAACAAGTCTATTCTCCTCTCATGTTCCACTTCTCATCTCTACTATATTGCCCTATTCAACTCTAGCCTCTATGGTAACCAAAGTCGCGACATCAAGGTTTTTGATATCTCCGTCTATTTTCAACTGCGATTAAGATATCAATCACACTTGATCGCGATTATCTACAATATCTTTACCTAAATTTTAAAAAATTAGGCTACTTTCGCAACCGGAGTTGCTCCATCGAATTTTTTGATATATATTGATCGTAATTCTCTGCAATATCAAAGATCACGACGATGCAAGACTCAATTGGTATTCCTACATGCTTTTCACCAGCAGAGAAGCTAACCGATGATCACGGAGGCGGTGTGACACGTTCCGGTCAGAGCGTATACATGTCAGTATACCGAACAAAGGTAGCTGATCACTGCCGTTTGATAACCATCACATGGTGTAAAAACTTGTTGCTTCACGGGCTATCAATATCAGTAGAAGGTCCAGACGGAGAAGCTCAATATACCTGCAAGGTTGAACTAAAGCCATGGTATTTTTGGAGAAAACAAGGTTCAAAACGGTTTATAGTTGATGGAAACAAAGCTGTTGACATTTTCTGGGACCTTAAAGCTGCTAAATTCAACGGAGAAACAGAACCAACTTCAGAATACTATGTAGCTGTTGTTTGTGATGAAGAGGTTGTTCTTCTTCTTGGTGATCTCAAAAAAGATGCTTATAGAAGAACAGGTTGTAGACCAGCTCTTATTGATCCTATATTGGTTTCAAAGAAAGAACATATATTTGGTAAGAAGAAATTCTCAACTAGAGCTAAGTTTCATGAGAAGGGTAAGTGGCATGAGATTTCTATTGAATGCAAGAATAGAGGAAATGGTGGTGGTGATTCTGTTGTTGTTGGACCAGTTCAGCCAGAGATGGAGATAAGAATTGATGGACATTTGGTGATTCATGTGAAGCATTTGCAATGGAAGTTTAGAGGTAATGAATCAGTTCATCTTAGTAAAATGAGAATTGAAGTTTATTGGGATGTTCATGATTGGTTATTTAGTCCTGGTTTGAAACATGCTTTGTTTATTTTTAAGCCAATTTTGTCATCTACTATTTCATCTTCTTCATCTTCTCCATTATCAATTCAAGCAAGGAATTGTGAATCAGTGGAGGGATTTAGTGTAAGTGGTTCATCAGAGTTTTGCTTGTTTCTCTATGCTTGGAAGGTTGAATAAAAATGTCATTTCAATTCAAGTCTTGTGACCGCATGCAGTCACATGTATTTCAACAGTCTCGTGAAGATTGAACGGTCCAAATTTTCAGCTAAATCTTTTTAAATTTAATGAAAATCAAAATCTACTTTAAAATATAAACCGTCCAATGATCAGAGACGACTGAGATGCATGTAATTGCATGTAGTCACACTGCACCCGATCCAAATCCGATTCGAAGTTCTAAATACTCACTATCAAAGCCGGCAAAATAAAGTTGGAAAATGAAATGGGACACCAAATGATGGAGAAATAATGGAATGGTGAGTGAGGAAGCATTGACTGATTGCAAGTGGGGCCAAAATGGGTTTGGGAGTTAGTTACAGCTGGTATTGAGCAAATACGCATAATTGCACAACAGGATAGATAGTATCACATGCTTAATAATTCTCCATATGGAATGGAGCTATCTAAGTCCACACCTACATTTTGCACAAATTGGAAATGTTCTTTGTTGATCTAATCTTGGTAATTGAGCTATAAATGTACTTTAATTTCTTCAAACCGAGGTATAGTGTAAATTAAATTTTGAATCATCATAGAAATATAGACAGTAGATTAGTATTATTGTGATGTGAATGTCTGTATTTGCGTGTAAAATGTTGATGCATGTGGCGGAAAATTGTATTGCCCGGGAAGAGAGGAATGGTGTTTGGTGATGATGTAGAAATAAAAATGCAACAATACATGTATGTGCACCTCAACGCATATTAATAATTTCTTTCTACTAGGAGTTGGATTATCTATATAGTTGTCCACATTATTGCTTAGCTGCCTAGGTCCATAATGTTAAAAAGTTTTAGTTTATAATGCTCCAAACTTAAAAAGATATAGTTTTTTTCTTTTTCTTTTGAGACATTAGAAAGTTATAGTTTAAAATGCTTCAAACTTAAAAAATGTAAGAATGGTCCAAGGTAGCATGGGGACTTGGATTGGGTGCATTCAGTGACTTCATGTAATCACTGTAGTCATCTATGTCATCACTATTATTAGATTGATTTCTCACAACTTTTCATCCACACTTGGACTTTGTCCAAAAAATTAAGAAAATAATATAACAAGAGGGAGATATAAAATACCACCAAATCCATTGGATGGACTGACAAAACAATATTTTAATCTGGTCAATGAAAGAAAAGAGTTGATTTACGTGAAGCCTATTCTCAAGTTGAAAATTTTAACAAACTAAATTTTAAGTAAATTTAATTTTTTAAGTTATCTAATCGAACCGATCCAAATTTAATTATCTAAAATATATTAGGTCTGGATATTTTTTTATTAATTTAAAGATCATTTCCCCGCCAAACCTCACCAACTAGAATTCATATTGCATTCTCTTAGCAATTCCTACATTCATGTGATCAACATATTTGTGGTCGTTGAATCAAAATCAGAATACAAAACATAAAATCTAGACAGTCAAATTTCGATTCAACGGTCACCAATGTACCCACAATCTCTAAATTCCACCAACTAACTAGGCACCAGAGAACATGATAGAAAAAAAATGCGCATTAGATGGACACCAGTTAATTAAGGCTCAAATATATGACACTTTTTTTTGTCCAAGGTCAGTATTCAGTTCATGTTATAGGCCAACTTAAAAACAATATTCTTATCTTCTCACATTTCATGCTGTACAATTGAATGCTACATGCAAAGTGATTTTTTTTAAGATACAAAACGATGCATGCACCAACCATAAACTGTACGTTAGAGTGACAGCAGCATTTGCCGCAACATAATTAATAATAACAGATTTTTTAGATGGGAGGTCAAACTCAAGAAATAAGTAAGTCATGAACAACAAAATTTATCTTTTTCTTGTAGCAGTTGAAGCAATTTTGACCATAGGGAGATAATTGATCTACATCAACGTCAAAAACAATAATAATGAGACAGCTTGAAAGATCCAGAAAAATGCGACAGAGGCTGATTTCCCAAAGAAAAATAGTTGGTAGGCCCATGTGTATTCTTCATCAATTATGCGAAATATCAACTTAGTCCCTGAATTTGTTAAATGTCAATCAAGTTAGTCCTTCTGTTCAAACGGAGCGTTAACGGGCTGACGTGGCCGTTAACCTCTCACATGTCAGACGCCACGTA
>Ga0228710_1007724_pt1 | contig 15771 bp, 12 predicted proteins | sample MedpolnodulmetaG_FD_177995 | JGI IMG/M metagenome (GOLD analysis project Ga0228710, IMG submission 177995) | Root nodule microbial communities from Medicago polymorpha collected in Santa Monica, California, United States - pink nodules | ecosystem: Host-associated > Plants > Roots > Nodule... | reverse complement strand
CTCAATTCGTCCACATTCCACCGCATATTTTATCGTCAAAACTTTATGTCATAACCCACCTTTGTCAACAAGTAATCATGAGCTCCACTTTCCCAACAACTTCATATTAGATTTCCTAACTCTCTGCACTCCTAATTCCTTCTTAGAACACACATTTTCTCCAATGGATTCAATTAATTGTGTGAGCAACCCCACTCCCTAAAAAAAACATTCAAAAAGGGATTCAATCAGAGAAATGATTCATTTGGGAGCCTTGAAGAATGAAAGAAAGTAAATTAAAAGTTAAGACAAGAAATATTTAATCATAACAAGATGACCACCCATGGACAAATTTTCGCCCTTCCAACTAGATAATTGTTTCTACACAAACCAAAGGATTACCATCAATCGGGAAACCTTAATAACCAAAAGAAACCCGACCAACCTTGCAATTTAAAACCAAGATAGATTCTAATAACCAAGACTCATCAATATTAACACCGACCAAGAGGCTTTTGTGATATTTCACTTTTAATATGATATAATTTCAAAACGAATCAAGTTTGTCTTCAAAGCTTGGATATTTCCCCAAGTTTTCTTACCCAAGTTTTTATATTGTGATTAATTCTATGTTTATCAGCAGAAAGACTAACATGTATTGCACTAACGCATGTAAAAATACGGGCGCGTATTGTGCTAACACATGTAAATTATAAACACTATTTATATGAAATTTTGATTTTGATTAAAATTATAAGTATAGATATTTGTGACTTTTAAATTGTAACAAATCCAATAAATCATTTTACATTTTTCAATGATACCAATAATAAAGCAAATATAATATATATTTTTATCTTTTTTAATAACGCGGACAATATAACATTAGTATAGGAAAATTAGTTAAGGGTAGAATTGAAATAATAAATAAACCGGTCAAAGTTTATTATTCCTTTTATTATATACTATTGGAAAGATGGGGATTAACGTGTCTGTCTACCCATTTTTTACTCCGCCGCTTAATCGTATGTAGAAAGATATAACAATTAATTATTATTTTTTTGAAAAGTAAGATTAAAATAAAGTTTTTCTTATTATACTGTATAATATACTATCTATTTTTAATTCGACTTTATTTAACTCCTATTTTAATGAGATTTAACTATTTTTTTAATTAATAATTTAAATAATATTATAAATGGATAAAATAGTAAATAAAATACTTTAAATAAAGGGTAAAATTGGAAAGAGAAAAAATCAGCTCAGATTGACGTTTTTTTTTTTATATATATAGTATAGATTTTACTACACCTGGTTATAATTTTTTTGAAAATACAACAATCAAATTAAAGGATTTAATTTGTATACATTAATATTGTAAAACTTTTCTACACATGTGCGCAGTCAAATAATGCCACTTTTTTTAAGACATTTTAAGAACTAGCCTATAAAAATTACACTTTCATTTTATTTGATTGAATCTATGTGTAAAAAAAAAAATACATCGTCAATCCATATAAATTTATGTTTGAATTTAATTTCAAATTTTAGTACCAGAAAACTCTCTAAAATCACATCATAATGCTACTTTAAATCCAAAGTTTTAAATGGTGTAATTTTATTTTTTTTAATATGCATCTAACCAAATCACATCATTTAATTCATAAAATGTCTTATTACAATTCGGTTCATAAAAGGACCAGAAAATATAGGCCGGTTTAAAATGTCGATTTTTGTTTGGTTTGGTACGTAGTCAACAAAAACTGAACCATAAACTCTTATTTGGTTCGATTCGTCCTAAACCACTAACAGTTTGGTCAAGTTTTCTTGAACCGTTGGGATGGATCGATTTGATTTTCTTCAAAAATTGAACCATGCTCAGGCCTACTTTTCATATAATGAACGTTTTCAAAGTCAACAAACGTATTCCTTTCTTCGATCTCAATTATAAGAAAAAATTATTTTTTAGATTTAAAGAATAACTAATATATTTGGTCTATAATATAGACCAAATACATCAACTCTTCAAGGAACCTAAAATGTAAAATTTTGATTGTAATTAAGACTGGATAGGGTATTAAGTATGGACTGACCCTCAATGGAAGCCAATTGATTTAAAGAGACGCATTTGACGAGACTACATTTCAATCAATTAACAAGGACTTCAACAAGAATTTGGTAGACAACATTACACATAAGAGAAGTGTTATGTATACTTTATTTCTAACGGTGTTCAACACATATCTTCTTATTGGATGAAACTCTTTTGGTTCTCACACATTAGAAATTGTTCCCACATAAAGTGGTGAGATACACATAAATTTTCCTCGATAAAAGAATGAATGTTAATGTTAAAAGAGTTTTAAAACAAATGACGCTCATAGCATTTCTCTCGCACACAGAAATATAGGTGCCGTGTTCTTCATCGTTTGTTGATTCTCACCCTAGGTAGCAGCACTATGTTTGTATCACTAAAATTTGGTGCAAGGATGTCATGCTCTAGCCAAACACGTCATAGCCACAACATGAGTCCAAAAAATTATGATAAAATGTCATACAATCTACCACGGTGATTTGTTAGGATGCATTTCATTGGTGACTTGTTTGACCTCTTTGACAAAAGGTGATTAAAAGGAACCCAGTTATTTTTTTTCTACTAATACTTAAAGTCCGTTGCATCCACGATAAACTGAACCTCACTAAACAAAAGAATAATAATTACACACGATACCCACTCAAACACCAAAAAAGCATAATCTTTGAATTCATACATGATATATCTATTTTGATTTCCCTATCAAGTTTATTAAATAATAATCATATTCGGCTATAAATTCAAGTTCTTGATAAACATAGTATGATCGTATGATTTAAGTCCATAGGTTCCTTTAGTGCTTCATGAAATTCATGGCAAAATTTGAGCTCTCTAGGCACATGCCACTTGTGTCTTTGATTGTGCTTGTTTTATGTACTACACCCCCAATATTTGCTTCAACACATTGTGATTTTCCTGCCATATTTAGCTTTGGTGCTTCAAACGTTGATACTGGTGGTTTGGCTGCTGCTTTTCGAGCACCACCTTCTCCATATGGAGAGACTTATTTTCATAGATCAACTGGAAGATTTTCTGATGGCCGAATCATTCTTGATTTCATAGGTAATACCGGCCATTTTTTTCTCTTATTTCATTCTCTATTAGCATATCTAAGGCTTTATTTATTTTTTGAGGGAATCTAAGGCTTTATTTTTGTTAATCACTTTTGAAAAGTGATCAATGACGCAGGATGTTAACTTGGCAATTTCGATTCAAATAAATATTGTATATAAGCATTTTTGTTATCAATATTTAATGGCTAGAATTCACCTATCTTAAAAGGTTAATAAGTGCGGTGTTTAAGATTCAAACTCTAACTCATACATGTGATAATAAATTGTCCCTAGGTCGTTCTCGTGAACTTAGCTTAGTTGGTAGGAACAATGCATAATATATGCAAAGTATGAGGTTCAAACTCCGACCACCACCAAAAGAAATTGTCTCTAAGTCACGCGACTATATATATAACCAATTTATTATATTTATAGCATTTTTAATTTATTTTTCTCAAAGTAGACCTCTCAAGTACTTAGAAGATCCAAACTCCCAAAGAATACATACCGATAACAAACTTCAACACATCATACATAGTTTATCGTAGCTCATAGAGTTTTATATCAGTGGAAAGATTCTATATTTTAAAACGAAAATTCAATTTAATATTATAATTTTGTTATTTCAGCGGAAAGCTTTGGACTTCCCTATCTGAGCCCATATCTTAATTCTCTTGGGTCTAACTTCACACATGGTGCAAACTTCGCAACAGGAGGTTCAACAATCAATATCCCTAAAAGTATTCTGCCTAATGGAATACTCAGTCCATTTTCTCTTCAAATTCAATACATTCAATTCAAAGATTTCATATCAAAAACAAAACTCATTAGGGATCAAGGTAAATTAAAATATATTTTCCATTGTTTTATGATATCTTTTAATTTGGTGGTTCTAAGTTTAATTAAGAATAAACATTTGCCTCTTTTTCTTTCTTCATTTCAAAATTTTCTTTATAGGAGGTGTTTTTGCAACATTGATACCCAAAGAAGATTATTTCTCCAAAGCCTTATACATATTTGACATTGGTCAAAATGATCTCACTATTGGTTTTTTTGGTAACAAGACTATACAACAAGTGAATGCTACTGTACCAGATATAGTAAACAATTACATAGAGAATATCAAGGTATTTGAATACCCTTATTTGGTAAATTTATCTACAATTACATTATCACATTAGTTCTTTTTTTAGAGGACAATAAAATTAGTTCTTGAATAATAAAAATCATAATATGTTACTAGTGAAAAGACGGGCACTCACGTGTCTGTCTTTCCGCTCTTTTTATTGCATAGGGTATGCAAATATTGTGAGTCGTTTCTAGAATTAGATGTCATTTTCAAGTGTTGGTCTATCGTTAGCCACTCATGAAAACGAGACATTGTAGAACTTTTCCTATAATAGATTCTCATGATATTGATTTCATTATCCTATCCTATGTTTATAATATGTTGATTTCTCAATTTCTTGTACTAAACTGATGAAACAAAACTTGCTGGTGATCTAGAATATATACAATTTAGGGGCAAGATCATTTTGGATACACAGCACAGGACCAAAGGGTTGTGCTCCTGTAATTTTGGCTAATTTTCCATCTGCAATAAAGGATAGTTATGGTTGTGCAAAGCAATACAATGAAGTATCTCAATATTTTAATTTAAAGTTGAAGGAAGCCCTAGCTCAACTTCGTAGTGATCTTCCTCTTGCTGCAATCACATATGTTGATATCTACTCTCCTAAGTACTCTCTTTTTACAAACCCGGAAAAATATGGTGAGCCAAATCAATAATACATCATTTTTAATTTAGTGTTTGTTTTGATTGACGGTGAGTTTGACATAATCACAGTGACGCTGTAATTTGAAGCTTTAAAATATATATATATTTTTTATAATGAGAGTGTCACCGCAATTCTAAAAGTACGTATAATAATTGATGTATCATTATTTTCTTTTGAAAGTTTCATTAATATGTAGGATTTGAACTTCCATATGTGGCATGTTGTGGCTATGGAGGAGAGTATAACATTGGTGCTGGCTGTGGAGCAAACATAAACATAAATGGTACAGAAACTGTTGCAGGTTCGTGTAAAAATCCATCTACTAGAATCACATGGGATGGTACGCATTACACAGAGACAGCTAACAAGATTGTCTTTGCTCAAATCTCTACTGGAGCTTTCAACGATCCTCCCATTTCTCTAGATAGGGCATGTTATAGAAAATGATCACTTAATGTTAACGGTTGTATATAGTATAAAATAAGGTGAACCTTTTGTCAAAAAAATAAATAAGGTTAACCTTTTTATCAATGTAAATAAAAATATGTGTGTTTAATCGCTGTAAAAAATCTAATAAAATTCTTTGTATTATAGATAGAGCACTGTTGTATATATTTTTTGAGAAATGCTAGCAACACACCTTCTAACACACACTTTTCAACATACTCTCTTTGATTGGTTAAAATTCACATGGGACCCACAAAAAGTATATAGGACTCACATGATTTGGTGGGACCCATGTGAATTTTAATCAATCAAAGGAAGTGTGTTGAAAAGTGTGTGTTAGAAGGTGTGTTGCTAGCATTCCTCATTTTTTTTTTTGTTGAAGAAATCAAAATGGAATATATTAATGCCTCAAAGCTATCCCTCCAGCACAAAGTGTGCTGGAGAAATAGACAGCAATTACATCAATGTTCAACAGACAAAAAGATAGCCAGTATGACAGTTAACCATTACCCAAACAATAAAAAGGATTCTGGCTCCAATCATGGAATTTATAATGAAATGAAACAGAATTAACTTTAAACCACGAGAAGGAAAGAAACTTGATATTTTCTAAAAGTTGAAGCGGAATGCTTTCTTTTGCACGAAATATTCTTGCATTCCTTTCCTTCCAAATTGAACAAATGCTTGCAAACCATAACAAATGCATAAAAGAGCATCTGGAATTAACAAAACCTGAAGAAATACAAAACTGAAGATAATGATCCGAGATGGTTAAGGGGTTTACTGAAGAAACACCTAACCAAAGACGAACAAGGTGCCAAACCTGACCAAACACCACAATGTAAAAATAGGTGATCCGTCGATTCTACCATCCCACATCCAAAAACACACAACTAAGCATCTTCCTGAATGATACTCCTTCGAAATAAGCTGTCTTTCGTAGGCAACCTATCTCGAAACAGACGCCTAGCAAATACCGATACCTTAAGCGATTTGCGGCAACCTTTTTGTGTCTAGATTCTAGTGCTAAACACTTCATTTTAATTACAAACATTCTTGAAAATAATAATCCTCATTTCATTAAGTTCACCTTAGAATATTGGAGTTGCACGTAGGAGGGAAAACTATTTCCTATTCAAGGCATATCGGTAGTTAAACATTGGTACCTCTTCAATCAAGCTTCGAAAATGGTATATCACGCCGTGAAAGTCTAGCTCCTTCTATTAGACTCAACTCATGTTGGTAGTGATGGTTTAACATTAATTTATTTCTTATTGTTTTGAAAACCCTATTATTTGATGCATGAATTTCAAAATTTCTTGAGTTTTTCTCTTCTTTTTGATGTAAAAAAACAAGAAGCTCAATAGATACATCCAAATAACTATTTAGCCTATGAAGCGTATAACTTCAGAAGTTCTTCCTGGAAAGTCTTTCTGACGGCCTCTCTCTTGAGCTTGAGAGCAGCAGTGACTAAGCCAGACTCAGGTGTCCATGGATCAGAAAGCAATTTAATTTTTGCTGGAATCTCAAATTTCTCCAAACGAGCTTTCTTTGCTTCCTGCAAATATTTCATAAACTTCAAATTAATATTCATCATTGCAATAATTAAGGGAACAAACACATTGCAGGTTAATTGAGCTTTTAAGAGCAGCTCCAAAGACAGTATTTAGAGAGTCCTTAAGTTCAAAATACGCGTTCTTAACAAATTCCACTGTTGAAGAAGATTTGACGTGGGTGACAACTTACAAGTATGATTGCTTATTGAAGCAATCATACACGTAGGATCCATCATGGGTTCTTAACTCTTAAGGGTAGGACTATTGGACCAAAAAACTAATGAGTTATTTGGAGTCCATGTTAGCCATCCATGACGGTTTGTACCATACTACCATCTAAGTTTGAACTTTGAAGTAATTCATATTTCAAATTTTACTCTTATTCAAAAAACCTATGATAATTTTAGATGTTATTCTGATGTTGATAATTGGCTTTATAGCACCCAAAGCGTAAAAAACTTGCTCCATACTTTGATGTTGATTTAGCAAATGTATATATATTCTAATAACTGAATTTAATTTCTAAAACAATACCACTATGTTGTTAGAGGATTTTGATATGAAGGCATACCTTTACTAGTGATGCATGCACCTCCTTGATGCTTTCTTCTTTAGAGCAGAGTTCTGAAAAACCTGAATAGGGAATTCCTTGATTTGAAGCCCATTCTTCCAATGTGGACTGAGAAGCCACAACAAGTGCCACACAGTAACTATGGAAAGGATCAGCATGCAACATTATATTGTCCACATAGGGGCTGACAATAAGAGCTGCTTCAACCTGTATTTAATAAACCAGTTGCAGAGGAAAAATACAAACAAATCACTATTTTGATTTTTAAAATAGAATGATTTTGATGCACTGAAAGCGTATTTTTTACACAGTCAACCAATTCATAAACTATCATTTGTATGACTTTTAAGTTAGATATGATGAAAGTCAAACTTTTTTAATGATCAAACGGTTATGATTATGATTGACTGACAATGTTAAAGTCTTTATACTGTAGATGCATCAAAATTATACTCTTTTAAAAAGGATTTAGTTGCAACAAGAACTATAAAGATGTCACCATTTATTGAATTGAATTCTTCTATTGATGATAGTTTGGAGAGTGATTTTTTTTTATAATGGATGGACTGAATTAACCAACAATTTTAAATTTAAGAGACGATTCTGTCATTTCATAAATTTGGACCACTAAATGATCAGATTCTTACTAATTCGGAAAACAAAATAATGATTAACTTGAAAACAATTGTGAATGGTGCATATTCTGCAAATTGGTATCATACCTTTCCCAAGGAAACATACTCTCCATGCTGCAGTTTAACTATGTCCTTTTTACGATCAACGATTTCTAGGCAACCATCTTGATGAAACCTCCCTATGTCACCTGTGTAGAACCATCTCATTCCTTTTTCATCAACCTAGCCGCACCAAGCAAATAATAATAATAATATATTAGTAATATATAGTGCATCAAACACAACTTTCAAATTTACATAGAACATGTTTGCAATCATCATGAGTTTGACAAAATCACTGTGGCATCGTGATTTTATAACAATGATAGACTGTGATCGCACCAAACTCACTGTCAATCTAAACATATATTAAACCTGTCGTGGACAGATATAGTTCAACATTTTAACCATCCAAAATAGTAGCACTTTAACATATATTTATCCCACCTTATCTTTTTTTCCAAAGAGAAAAGAAATGGTTACCTTGTATGATTCTTTCGTCTTTTCTTCATTCTTGAAGTAACCAAGAGTGACATTTGGACCACCAATTACAATTTCTCCACGAGGCATTGGCGAGTCATTAGTTAAATATCCACCTTCAGGCCAGTCGATTAGCTAACAAAAAAATTATCTTATATAAGATAATGGCAGGCTAATAAAGAAAGATAATCAAGTAGGATTAGGAAGGCATTTGTTTAGCCAATTCAATATACTGCAATCAAAACATGTTTAATAACGATTGAGAAATAATATTCAGATTTTTTATTCATTTAAACAGAGTTTAATTGATATGCACTTGCATCCTAATTCCTATCACGTCTCATGATGTAGATAATTGTGGAAATATTTAAGCATTTGCTAGAGGCAATCAAATCACCATATTACCAAAAGGGTTCCTCCAAAATGAGGAGTTGTGAAGTGAGTGAGAATTACAAATGTCAATTCTCCAACTCTTATAACTTTAAATTCATTCCACCAACTATTACAACACTTACTTTATTTTCTAAAATGTATCCTCTGCTTTACACGTAAAAAAAGAGCCCTTAAAGTAAAAATATACATAAAAGTTAAGTTGATGTGATCAGTTATTTACCTTAATAAATGAGCAAGGAAGAGGAGGTCCAACACGGCCAACAGATGTATCATCAAAATCAGAGAATGTCCCACCAGCACAAGTCTCTGTAAGACCATATCCTTGACCTATTGGAGCACTGGCAATGACTAGACAGTATAAATATGACAAATTATAAAAAATAAAAAAAATAAATAAACAAATAGTTTAATGAGAGAATAAATAAAATCTAATAATATTTATTGAGCTCAAAAATCTAATATTTTCCTTTACAAAAGGAGGAAAAGCTATAGTGCAATGATAAAGTTGTTGCCTTGTCATTTGCGCTAAATAACATTTACAAATGTGGAATTGCAATGTGGGAATTGAACTCAGGCCCACGCTGGGCGTGAGGGTGGCTATTGAAGTTTGTTAGTTTGGAGTCCCACATTGCTAAGGTTCCCGGGCTGTTGCCTGTATAAAAGTGTTTGGGCATTCTCATCCTTCGCGCTAGCTTTTGGGATGAGATCCAAACCCATTATATTTCTTAGTCTGATTCATTCTTAAGCTGGTCCTCTAATAATCAATCGGCATAACAGAATAAAATAGGTGAACATAAACTAGTGAAACAATTGTTAAAGAGCTACAGTCTTGAAACACCAATAATTGTACTCCTAAGGAAAGGACAGGCTATTAAGAGCTGACATATCTGTGCGTACAGTTTTTTTATCGGTGCCTATGGTTGAAGAGAAATCATGATGATTTGTGTTGTTTGACATGTTAGCATTTTCAGTTAAATGTGTCTTTCTTCCCTAGTCTTATAATTTGCTCTTCTTGCCTCATTTTTTTTCAACAATCATATTGCTTCTACCAATTGAAAAATACTAATATATGTATATTGAGAGGACTGACCCAAGACAGATATTGATGAACTGCTGAGTATCACCAGAAAGGGGAGCACCACCAGACAGTATGAAACGGATGCGACCACCAAGAATTGCTCGGATTTTTTTAAACACAAGAAAATCCCAGAGAGCCTTCTCCAAGCCCCAGGCTCCAAACCAGCTTCCATTAACTGCTTTCAATCTCCTCTCATAGGCTAAATAAAACAACTTTTTTGGTAATCCTCCTGTTGCATTCACCTACATTGGCAACGAAGCAAGTGAATCACCATTTGATCTTCTAAATGTTGCAATAGATAATTTAATTTAATCCTATAAATCTACAAAATGACAAATTAGTTTTAAAATTCAAGTCATTAATCAATTCAGTTTACATGTCATGAAACATTGAGTTGACATGTTTATGAAATGCTCATTTGAAGCAAGTTTCTGGAAATTTGTTTAGGGTTTTTGTCGATTTCTATTTTACAATCCAGATTCATCAGAGTTGATTGAATTAATTGACGGAGAACTAAATTGTTCGACCCTTACAATATCGAAGAACAAAATAGCGATTTACTTCTTTGAAGGGAAGGTTGGATGCAACTGGCTTACCAGCACACACATGAAGCATACGAGATAGGTGGAGGTATTCAAATGAGTCACAAATCAAAATACCTTCTTGAACACTCCATCGCGAACACGGTCAAGAATTGCTGGTACAGCAGCCAATAAAGTTGGCATCAACACAGTAGCATCCCCCTTTGTTCCTTTCTTTATCTTGCTTGATGTATCTGTGAGGGTCAAAGGAGATCCATATCCTATAGGTATCCCAACTGCTGCCATCAAATTCTAAAATGCATTTGAGTAGGTCAATACACAAAAACACATGAAAAGGGAAACAGGATTCAATGTCAAACTGAAACATTTATTGAATCTATTCACAAATGTATGTATATCATATCCCCTTACATACCTCAGCTGCTAGTTCAAGGATATGAGCCATTGGCAAGTATGCTAGATATACATCCTTTTTCTCAAGTTTGGGAACAATCATCTTCACAGCAGAGAGTGTAGCTAAAACATTAGCATGTGTCATCATCACACCCTGTGCAAAAGAAAGAAATTTTACCATAACAAGAAAAGGATAAATAGAAGAAACGGTACCAAAATATAGAAGTAATCACCATTTCAGTATTAGAAATTGTAACACAGTGCAGTCTTCAAATTTATAAAATGGCATGAGAAATTAGTCATTAAAATTGAAGACAGTCAATCGGTTTAGTCCGTCTGTCATTTAATAGGATACAAAATAGTGAGTAGATACGTTATTTAAGACATGCTCAGTTGGAGCAAGTTTCTAGAAATTTGTTTTAAGACTCATTGATCTCTATTTTGTAATTTAGATCCATCTAAATTGATTGAATTGATCAACAGATGGACTAAAATGATTGACATTCTTCAATTTCAAGGATTAATCTGTAAAGAAATGACATAAAATATTTCCAGTACAAAAACTATTTTTGGACTGTCAATCTAGTGAAAGGAAATCCAACCTTAGGTAATCCAGTACTTCCACTTGTATACATGATAACTGCAACATCAGCTGGGAGAGGTAAATCAGCATCAACGGGATTTTCTTTACCAAGTCGCTTAACATCTGCGAAGGATATGATTGTCCAACCATGTCCATTAGATGAGGCATCAGATGGGATATCATCGTCCATGCATATCACACGTTTCACTGAATCAAGTTGTCCACTAATACTTATAAGTGTTTTCAATTCTTTCTGTCCACAAATTACTGTCGTTACCTCTGTCTGCAACAACAGAATTTGAGAGTGACTTAATAACAAAGAAACAAAGCGGAGTGCCTAAACTTTAATGAATACCATAAGAGCTTAAGGCATAAACATTTCGGTGAGACAAAGGAAAAATAGATAACCTCATTCAATGAGTGACATAAAGCTTCCTCTCCCAATGATGCATACATAGTTACAACTGTCACATTTCGCCTGAAACAACCCTGAAGTGGAAAACTTAAGTATAAAAAGAAAGAATGAAAAGATAACAATTAAATTATTTGTCTCTTCAATTTTGAGGCTGGGAAATTTGCAGAACCAATGTAGATAGATTATTATTTTTTATGAGTGTAACAGGATGCTATAAGATTTAGTTTAAATCATTTCAAATAGTAAGGATTTAGTTGGTATGCAATGTCAGGGTCTAATCATATTGACTAATCACCATCCTGTTTTATAGTATTATTGTTTTACAAATTATCATTTTTTTCTAGTATAATTATGATCAATGTATTTTTTTCATCAATAAAATTTTTTCTTCTCAATTGGAGTTTAATTAGTATACTATTTTACACATGTATCCAATAATATATTGCCACGTCAATTAATGAATTGACAACTCGTGTTTTAATATTCATTAATTGATGTGGTAACACATCATTGAATGCATGTATAAAATAATCGTACACTTACGGAAATACTAGTTAAATTGTTTTTCAAAAGAGATTAAAAAACATCCATGATGTGTATATCAATTTTATAATATCAACATGATAATTTATTATTTTGCCACTAAAATATCTATTTTTTAAATTCACTTAAAAGAGTTGACTCACATTTTAGAATATTAGATTCTTATTATGCATGCATATATAATTTTGAGCAAATAGCAGATAGCTTATAACTTATACGCTCATATGACCAAAATAAACCTATTTGGCAACAACTTTTTCTCATGAGCTTATAGCATTTTTTTCCATAAACTATTTCAAGTACCATTTGAGCTTATAGCTTATATTTTTTTCTCAATTTTACTATTGATGTCTTAATTGAAAAATATAATATTAATTAAAAATATATTTTTTTGTCATTTCATATTTATCAGCTAATTCTTATTCAACTATTAATCTAACCAAATACTACAAATTTAATATGTTAGCTTATCTATCAGCTAACTCATGATGTCCACTAAGTGTAAAAATGGAAGAAATGATGATAAGTTATAAGCTCAAATGCTATTTAAAATAAAATCTAAAAAAATCAAGTTATAAACCGATGAATTAAGATATAAGCTTTTGATGAAATAATGTCATCAAACGGGACTTTTTTGTCATACGAGCTTATAAGCTATAAGCTAGCTTATTGGATTACGAACCTGAAGAGCAAGGAACCATTCAACCCTAGTATCAGCAAAAATCCCAACCCTCTCATCCTTTCCATGTCCCAACACAGCCAAACCACTAGCAAACCTAACAACACCATCAAAAGCTTCATCATACGATAACCATTCATACTCACCCAATTCAACTTTCTCAAAAACTTTTCCACCATCACCACTCTTCTCCATTTCCTTTGAAACAACCACTCTTGTTCCAAACAGTAATCTCTCCGTATGCTTCCTGCATGCTTCTTCAAATAATTCCGCCAATGTACTCACTCCTTCCCATGCCGTCTCCACCGGCGAAGCAAATCTTCTGTTCCTCACGGTTACACCTTGATTGTCCGCGGAGTTTACTGGAACTCCGCGGCGTTTAGGGTGGTTAGTGCGGAACAGGAGAGTTGCGAGAATTGGGAGTATAATAGTAACAATGTAGGGATTCATTTTTATTTTTTTTGTGAGAAATGAAGAAGATGAAGAAGTTATTGTTAGAGTTATTGAAATTACTTAGAAAATTTGGCGTTTTGTGTCGAAGTGTCTTTTTATGCTTCAATTGTTAGTTAGATATTTTGTCGTGACTCTCTTGAAATGGATGGTGGCGTGAGAGTTATCTTCTTTTAACTTGTTTCATTTGATCCGTATGGTTTTTGGTTGGATTGCGTTGCTTATATGTAAAGTAGTAAAGGGAGGGTAAAGTTTAACCCCTTTTGTAAGATAATAAATTAGTTTGTCATTTGATGGCGATTTGTCGTTTTTGTCATGTACAATGAATAGTTATTTTTTATTTTTTAGAAAATAACTTATATTATTTCATTAAAAAATTAAATCGGTAATACATGAAAGAATATCATCAAAAATATGGAAGCTAGTACTAGATGTGGCTGTCTTAGCTAATGCATGCGCAACCTCATTTGTTTGCCTCCTAATAAACTCGAAATGAGAGTTTGTTAAATAAGTGCTACACAATTGGATACTACTATCCATAATAGAACCAAATTCGGTGACATCTCCACGACCTTTGTTGAAATAATCAGCTACTTTTTTTGAGTCAACCTCGAAGTCAACATTTGTAAGTTGAAGTTCACATATCCACCGAATTGCATGATGTAAGCATAGGGTCTCCCCTACATCGACAAAACAAACTGGAGTAAACCACATTGTTTTTGAGCGGACATGTTCCCATCTGAGTCTCGGATGCACATTCTCAATCCTACCTTATCGCTGGTATTTGAAAATGAGGCATCAACATTGCACTAGTATCTTCCCCTCATGGGTTTCCTCCATTTGAAATTTACATCCCCATTATGTTGAGAAGCGCTTGGAGTAATAGAAATATTATTCTGACTTGTAAAATTTTGCCTACGATTAGCACTCCTCCAACCTTCTAAAAGGTGTTTAGTTCTTTCCAAGACTGTAACACTCGAGTCTGACACCTTTTGCCATAATTTGAGGTTTCTAGCTTTCTAAATGCTCCACATTAAGGTGACGATGGTCTCAATCTGAGCTGAAGACACCTTTTGCAACAAATTAAAGGATATCTGGAGCATTATCAAACTGGTTCAGTGACGGAGAAATCAGATGTCAAACATTGGCTGCAAGCCAAACATCAATGGCGGTCTGGCAATGAAAAAGAATATGGTAGCTATCCTCATGGGGGTCTTCACACATGACACAAGCTGATGGGCAATTTACACCCCTGCTTCGCATCTTCATCCGCGTTGGAAAACAGTCTCTACAGATTCTCCACACCAAATTTTTGACTTTATGAGGCACTTTCAATCTCCAGATACCACTCCAATACCCAGGTTTTCGCAAGTGATCATTATTTATAACCTCTTCAATGCAAATGCAGTAAGCGCTTCTGACTGAGTAACACCCATTCTTCTCCGCCTTCCAGACCATCAATATTATAAAATGGGCCGTCAATATATTCCTAAGTGCTCGAACATCCTTTAGAAAGGCTTAGGCACCCATCAGAAGGGCTCCTGAGGCCTAGGCGCGCCCTTCCAGAGGCGCCGCCTCAACTAGCTTCTAAAAGCATCTAGAGCTTAGTAAAAAAACTTAAGGCCCAACTTGCTTGGGGCTTAAGTCACGTAAAAACAAGCCTACAAAGGGCTATAAATACCCCTCTTGGGATCATTCTCAAGGCATCACATAAACAATTTAAATCTAGTTTCTAATATTGTACTCATTGCAAGTAAACAATAATTTATGGTTATGTACTTTATTAGTCAAAATATTTTTTTAGGAGATAAATACTCATATATTTTAGATTAAGAAATGTTTAAATCGTTCACGCATATTCCCTCTTTGAGCCCTTCGCATATTAATGCAACACACTTGAACCCTCTGAGAGATCCAAGGTGATGGCATTAAAGAAAGTATTTTAAATTATTTTGACTAACAGATTACATAATCAAAGACTATTTTATAATTTTATTACATTAAAATATTATTATGGTTACTTGTTACATATTTAAAGACAAAAATGATTAGTTGTCTTTTTT
>Ga0228710_1007723_pt1 | contig 15771 bp, 9 predicted proteins | sample MedpolnodulmetaG_FD_177995 | JGI IMG/M metagenome (GOLD analysis project Ga0228710, IMG submission 177995) | Root nodule microbial communities from Medicago polymorpha collected in Santa Monica, California, United States - pink nodules | ecosystem: Host-associated > Plants > Roots > Nodule... | reverse complement strand
AGATGCAAACTTGCACAGAGTTGATTGAAGCTTGCACTATCCTCATATGGATTGCTTCAGCACATCATGCAGCTGTTAATTTTGGTCAATACCCATATGGAGGATATATACTTAACCGACCAACTAAGAGCCGAAGACTCATGCCTAAGAGAGGGTCTGCTGAGTATGAAGAGCTTTCTAAGAACTTTCAGAAGGCGTATCTGAGGACAATCACACCAAAAAATGATACCCTCACAGACCTTACAATCATAGAGGTCTTGTCAAGGCATGCTTCTGATGAGCAGTACCTTGGACAGAGAAATGAAGGTGAGGCTTGGACTTCTGATTCACAGCCATTAGAGGCTTTCAAGAGGTTTGGAAGGAAGTTGGCTGAAATTGAGGCAAAGCTCATTGAAAGGAACAATGATGAGTCATTGAGAAACCGATACGGACCTGTGAAGATGCCATACACTCTGCTTTATCCTTCTAGTGAGGAAGGATTGACTGGCAGAGGCATTCCTAATAGTATCTCCATTTAATAAGTTTCATGGTTTGTTGTGTTGCTTTAAATAAAATGTGTTAAGTAGTCAAATTACCTCATCATGGTCTTGTTATTTTGTTTGTTTGTTTGTTTGGTTGTTGGTTTTTATGTTTTACTTTACATCAATAAGAAATAGTTATGATGTGTGTACCTCTCGTATGTGTTTGACATGTGATATGAAATACAAGAGTTTATGTTTGGAAAAAATTAATTAATAACACCAAGGTGTGTGCAAATCTAGTAGTGCAAATTTGCAATATGGCATGGCAAAAACAAGACAGTGCTGAAAAAGCAATGCAAGTTAACGATTTTATAACCATTTGTTTTTTCAAGATATTGTCGCAGAGTCTGGGAGAGCACTAAGAGAAACAATTAGGCATGACACCACTCTTATAAGTTATATATCGTACATTTAACCAATTTATAGTCGATGTGAGACTAACTATTCACACTTACACCCCAACATATCACTACAAGAAATTTGACTTCAACGGAAAGATAATGTCTGTCCATAGAAGTCCTTCAATACTAGAAAAAGGCGTCAATTACGTATGCCCAATTTCAAGGGTTGTGTTTGACAGGAAAAATTCAAGTGACTGTCACCAAAAGTTTTAAGTTCTACCTACGGTTTATCCAGTGTGTAAACGTCATGAATAAAAGTAGCAAAAAAACATGCCTTTTACCAACAGTTTTGTGTTTTTCACTAGAACCTAATACTATTTATTAAATTTAATTCGTTTATTTTTATTTACCACCAGAAATTTGAATAAAAATTAATTTATGATATTTATACTAAAATTAATTTGCTACTAAATAAAGGTTAAAATCTAATTCATTGATAAAAATATACATACTAAATATTTAAATAATTTAAAGAATATAAAAAAAAAGTTAAAACAAGATGTTATGTGTAAGATCGACAATACCAAAAAACAATAGTCTTTTCTGTCGCGGCTTTTCTCTGCAGCTCCCATTTCCTTCCATGACCTATTTGTTTCCAAAGAAACTACTTAAATATAATATCAATGAAAAATGCAGCAACTTCAAATTCACTCTGCTATAAAACCGTTTCATGGCTACAAAGTGAATCTCAATTTCAAAGTAAATTTAACTAATGAAATAATGGCCAAGAAGGGAGTTACAACTTCAAGCCAATGGTAAGATTTCGTGTCATTGTCACCTACATCTAGTGCATTCATGGTTTGAAATTACAGGTTTCCTTTGCTGCCTTGATTTTAAATCTTCGACTTTCTCTAGGGCAACCACTTATTTTTAGGTTCATTTCAAATTATTTCCTCTTTAGTTTTTGGTTGTGACCACGAATCTCCCTGTTTAATTTGCAAAATATATGATATACTATACATAGATTGTATTTGTCTTGTTCTTGTTCTTCCTAATATTTTAATTCAGCCTCAGTATTTAATATTTTTGCTACATTCATGCCTTTGGCATTTCAGGGTCTTCTGATCTTGATCCAACTACTGCAGATATGTCAAATGTGTGAATGCAGTAAAATATTGATTGTAGTGAATCTTGATCGGCACAAAAAAAAGACATGATAAATTATAGTTAGGCAATATAATAAATCAAAATCAGTATACATGTGCTACAAGAAAATCTGCCATTTGCTACAAGACTGATATCTAAGCAAATTTTTAGCTAATCTCTAGCAAAAATACATTTAGCTACAAAATAATTATGAATTAGCTGTCATAGCATGGTTTGAACGGAAAATGATCTAGCATTGCCTCCTATATATTGATGACGAGTTATCTTCGAATCTATATAACGGATGTGCCAAAAGTAGAGAAAATTCTTGCAACACCATCACAACAAGGTCTTATTTTTAAGAAAGGAACTTGTTCCATGATAACATGGTTATTCATCTATTTCATTAAATAAATTAGTATATATTTACATATAATTAGGAGTAGTCTCACAATTTTTATTTTTTTTTCAATAAATAGATAATATATTAAGAGAAATGGGGTAAAAGACAATGAATCTGTGGGGAACATGCAATTCATGAAGAGATCAAATGATGGTAAGATAATGAAATGGACTTTGTGGAATGCTTCTTTAATGAACTTAGTGGAGTGCTTCTTCATTGAATCACAAGCAAGAAAATAATTTGTAACACTTCATAAGAGTTGCTAAAAGAAACATATTAAAATGATGAACTATCATATAATACTTCAATCACACTTAATTTATTTTAGAAAAACATGTTATATAGTCCCTAATTTAAAAAAAAAAATGTAACTTATTTCCTCCCTTCGCCTCCTAAACCCTCAATCCAAACACACCCTTAGTGTTTTCTACACATGAGGTAAATTATCATTATCCTCGTGTTCTATATCCACCATCTACCAAGGTCCGCCATTATTAATCATATTAATGTTCTTTTTTTTTTTACAAAAATAAATGACATTCATTCATTTCAATTGATAGAGTACATCGATACAATACAAATTGATAGAGGGTCTCTTCTTTGGTTTGATTATGAACTAAAATGTAATTCCTACAACCTACATATTTTTCAAATTCGGATTTTTTTCACATTAATGTTCTTGTTTGTTGAGATGGCCAAAATATCATCTTCAATTTCCATATTAGAATTATTCTTCACAAGATAAAAGAATAAAATTCTCAAATTTTTTACACATATATTCTTCAAGACAAATTGGCTTTGATTCCTCAATATAAAAGAATAAAATTCTAATCCTCAAATGTCAAAATCTCAAATTGCCTTTGATTCCAACAGAACTCGTTCCTCTTTAATTCCTAACTAAAGCACAAAAAAAGAAATTATCACTACATAAATAGAAGAAACAAATAGATCACATAACATAAAAACAGTAAAACATACCATATTCCATCCGGTAACCACTAACCTTACTACAAAAAAAAAATAAAAAAAAATTGCCTAGTAAAAAAAGGAATAAATCATATGCTATAAATCAAAAGAAAAAAGTAAAGGCATCACTCATGGTGTTCCACTTTATCATCTCATTTTTCTGCAAAGTGCTTAAAGAAGGGTCCACACGCATTATGAAAATGTGCTTTTATACATGTGGGTATTCATTCCCACATTCTAAGGATAATAACACATAGACTATATGACTTCTTCTTCTTCTTCCTCTCATGCTGCTACTATGCCTATGAAGAAATATGATGTTTTCATCAGCTTTAGAGGCGATGACACTCGCGCTGGATTCACAAGCCATCTTTATGCTGCTTTGTGCCGAAGCAAGATTTATACCTACATAGACTACAGGATTGAGAAAGGAGATGAAGTTTGGGTAGAACTAGTGAAAGCAATCAAACAATCCACTATATTTCTTGTGGTGTTCTCGGAGAACTATGCCTCTTCAACATGGTGTTTGAACGAACTTGTTGAAATAATGGAGTGTTGTAACAAAAATGAAGATGACAAGGTTGTTGTTATTCCAGTGTTCTACCATGTTGACCCTTCACACGTGCGGAAGCAGACTGGGAGTTATGGCACTGCGTTGACTAAACACAAGAAGCAAGGCAAAAATGATGATAAGATGATGCAAAATTGGAAGAATGCTCTTTTTCAAGCTGCTAATTTGTCTGGTTTTCATTCCACCACATACAGGTTTTTCTGTTTTTGCATACATTAAAATTAAATTTTATCAGTCTACCCGTCAAATTAATATCAATGTTTTAAAAATCAGATCGGAGATCGGAGCGACGACGCCTCTAAATCATGGTTTTGTAATTGAACTCGATAATTATTATAAATATATCTAAAAGATTGTTAGAATTCTTTATTTTTTAAAGGAGATTGTTACAATTCATTGTTCACATCCCAAAGCACCTAATCACATAGGAATACAATGAAAGAAATAAGAATATTTCAGTAAAAAAAAATTCCTATTATATCAGAGAAAATCTTATAATATAGTATTATTCCTATGTATATAAAGCACAAAAAAAATGATAAAGAAAAAAAAACCAAAGTAGGGAATGAGAATACAAAGATGAAAGAAAGAAAGTATATGACGGAGGGCCAGAGAAAGAAAGGGAGCTGAAAAATAATGTATTTATTTTTAACAAGAGGTTTAAAAAAAAAATTAAAAAAAAAGGCTCCTTCCCCTAGAAACAAGAGGTTTAACAAATATTTAAAAAAATCTAACGTATGAAAATGCACGAGGTAATGTTACATACAATTGGTGTCTTGAGAATGAACCTTTGGAGATTTTGCATTAATTAGATTGCTTCTAGGTAAACTAACAAGGAAGGTTCTTTTTAGGCCCTCCTCATATCTCTTTAGGCCCCTTAAAATTACAAAATTGTCTTTAATAACACTTCATCTAGATAATTACCGAATGTTCATTTAAAAAAATATCATTGTGTACATCCGGTAGATAACTACTAGATGTTCATTTGAAAAGAAAAAAAAAACTATTTTGTGCATTCAGTAGATAACTACCGGATCTTGTACAAAAAAAAAAAAGAAAGATAACTACAGATGTTCATTTTAAAAATTTTGATTTTGTATCTCATAAGATAACTACCGAATTATTGCCCGTTTAACCTTTTGTTTTGCATAACAAATAAACATCATCCAAACTTTCTTTCATCTTCTCGCATCTCTCCACCAGTTCACTTTTTCACCATTTCACTCTAATTACCTGACCGAACCAACAATCTCAACCCATTCATCCATGTGAATGTGGAATCCTCACCGTCCAGTTTTGCACCATCATCAAAACCCATCAAACCTGCTAATTGATCGCAATTGAGTGAAGATTGACGTAATTTGTTCTATTGGCTGTGATGAAAACGCAAAATAATCGCTCAAAAATCGCAAGGTTTAGAAGCATATTCAAGTGGAGGGCAAAATAAAAAATAACGGCTTAAATAAATTTTGAAGGACAGAATATGTTACTCTTGGGTAACTAGATTCCCTTGTATTTTTAGTAAAATATGTTACTAATGTGCAAAGGAAAGAATCACCGAATATCTTCAATCATGAAATGCAACATCATTAAATAAATTTTTTGAAGGACAGTTTTGCCATCTATTACGAACATATGCTACTCGAAAGATTAGTCTTTCCAATTGCGCGTAGATGATACGTACTTAGTTCACACGAAAAAACACACGGTGGGTAGGAATTAGAAAGACGATAAACTCGATATGATCATAACTGAGAAGAAGAAGAAGAAGAAGAATAATAATAATAACAACAACAACAACATCTAACTATCCCTTAAAAAAACATCTAACTAATTAACTTCACTTTTGGTAAAAAAAAAACTAATTGACTAAGTTAGTTAAGACTGAGAGACTAAAAAACTAAAGAGACTACGTAGGATCTAATAAAGAAAAATAATCATTTGTAAATACATGTTTATGCCCATGTGCTTTACATTTTTAATCATTATTGTTGATATTTTTATTTTGAGAATTACGTTGATTATAATTTTGGTGTGGTAACAGCCTTTCCTGACATACCATTTGGTTGAAAGATTATTTATGATCTTGAATTTTGGCTTGATAACACAAATGTTAATTTAAGAACACTTAAGGATCAAGCCCAATTCAATACATGTATGTTTTGTACATGTATATAAATGAAAGTGAATTGTGTTAAAGTTTGAGTATTTTGTTAGTTTTGGTTGGCATTAATTATGATATATGTATTAATTAATTTTTATTTTATTTTTTTGCATATGTTAGGACTGAATCTGGAATGATTGAAGACATTACTAGAGCTGTATTAGGAAAATTAAATCAACAGTATACGAATGATCTTACTTGTAATTTCATACTTGATGAAAATTATTGGAGCATTCAATCTTTAATAAAATTTGATTCAACAGAAGTTCAAATCATTGGACTTTGGGGTATGGGAGGCACAGGTAAGACAACCCTTGCTGCTGCTATGTTTCAAAGGGTCTCTTTTAAATATGAAGGCAGTTGCTTCATAGAAAAGGTGACAGAAGTATCAAAGAGACATGGAATCAATTACACATGCAACAAACTTCTTTCCAAGTTACTCAGGGAAGATCTTGATATTGATACTACCAAAGTAATACCATCCATGATAATGAGAAGACTCAAACGCATGAAATCTTTCATTGTACTAGATGATGTACATAATTTAGAACTTCTGCAAAACTTGATTGGAGTGGGACATGGTTGGCTAGGATCTGGTAGCACAGTCATTGTGACGACTAGGGATAAGCATGTCTTGATAAGTGGAGGGGTTGAAAAAATTTATGAAGTTAAGAAGATGAACTCCCGAAATTCTATCCAACTTTTCAGCTTGAATGCTTTTGGAAAAGTCTCACCTAAGGATGGATATGTGGAACTCTCAAAAAAAGTAGTTGATTATGCCAAAGGAAACCCTTTAGCTTTGAAAGTATTGGGTTCATTACTTCGTTGTAAAAGTGAAATTGAATGGGATTGTGCACTAGCTAAATTGAAAGAAATTCCAAACACCGAAATTGATTTTATATTCAGATTGAGTTATAATGAATTGGATGAAAAAGAGAAAGATATATTTTTAGACATTGCGTGCTTTTTCAAAGGACATGAAAGGAATAGAATAACAAAAATATTAAATGAGTGTGGTTTCTTTGCTGATATAGGGATAAGTCATCTTTTAGACAAGGCTCTTATAAGCGTTGACTTTGAAAATTGCATACAAATGCATGACTTGATACAAGAAACGGGAAAACAAATTGTTCGTGAAGAATCACTTAAGAATCCCGGACAACGCAGTAGATTATGTGATCCTAAGGAAGTTTGTAATGTATTGAAAAATAATAGAGTAAGAGATGCCCTCACTTGCCTTCCTATACATATGATCTTTATATACAAAATGCAACTTCCTACGGAAATACTAACGTTGAGATTTACTTTTTTACAGGGATCTGAGAATGTTGAATCCATATTTTTAGATGCTACTGAATTCACACATATTAATTTAAGACCCGAATCATTTGAAAAGATGGTAAATCTAAGGTTACTTGCTTTTCAAGACAACAAGGGAATTAAATCTATAAACCTTCCACATGGTCTTGATTTATTGCCAGAAAATTTAAGATATTTTCAATGGGATGGCTATCCATTGCAATCTTTGCCTTCAACCTTTTGTCCTGAAATGCTTGTGGAGCTTTCATTGAAAGGAAGCCATGTGGAAAAACTTTGGAATGGAGTACTAGTAAGTATGATCCTTGTATTTTTTGTGTTTTGATAAAAGTTTTAAGTATTTTATAATGGAAAATGATGGTGACGTCTATTATGGTTCCATGGTATTTTAAAATAAATGCATTGGAGTAACTTTTTTATTTGAAATCCTTACAAAGTGTCATAAGAACATTCATTAGCAAGACTCTTTTACATATATACTCCCAATGTCTAAAAATTAGGGACCAAAATTGCGTAATTAGAAAATAGGTGATCAAAATTGCATAATTAGAAATGGCTGACCAAAATTGTGGTTTTATCAAAATAGGAAAACAAAAAAATGCATGTGAGCCTTTATACTTATTCTCCCTTCTTGGTTGTGAAATCTATAGAATTTAAGAAAATGCACTAACTTGTTTGACAAATTGTATATTGTTATAGGATTTGCCAAATTTAGAGATACTTGACCTCGGTGGCTCCAAAAAGCTGATAGAGTGTCCAAATGTGTCGGGTTCCCCGAATCTAAAACAAGTTATACTTCGTTATTGTGAAAGCATGCCTGAAGTTGATTCATCAATTTTCCTTCTCCAAAAGCTTGAAGTTTTAAATGTATTCGAGTGTACGTCGCTTAAGAGCCTTTCGAGTAACACTTGTTCACCAGCCCTCCGGAAATTGGAAGCTAGGGATTGCATCAATCTCAAAGAGTTCTCAGTCACATTTTCATCCGTTGATGGTTTGGATTTGTGTTTATCAGAGTGGGATGGGAAAGAACTTCCATCATCAATATTGCATAAACAAAATCTTAAACGGTTTGTCTTTCCTATCAGTGATTGTCTTGTGGATCTTCCAGAAAACTTTGCCGATCATATTTCGCTTTCGAGTCCACAGAATCATGAAGATGACCCTTTTATCACCTTAGATAAATTATTTTCTAGTCCTGCCTTCCAGAGTGTAAAAGAATTAACCTTTATTTATATTCCCATATTGTCTGAATTCCCAGATAGTATCTCCTTACTATCATCGTTAAAGTCTTTAACACTGGATGGTATGGACATTAGAAGCTTGCCTGAAACCATTAAGTATCTTCCCCGACTTGAACGTGTTGATGTTTACGATTGTAAAATGCTTCAATCTATTCCGGCACTTTCACAGTTCATTCCAGTTTTGGTTGTCTCGAATTGTGAATCTCTTGAGGAAGTGTTGAGTTCAACGATTGAACCATATGAGGAACCCAATCCTTCTTTTATTTATCTCCTTAACTGCAAAAAATTGGAACCACATTCATACCAAATAGTTTTGAAAGATGCTATGGATAGGATTGAAACTGGACCATCTTTATATGACGACGATGAAATTATTTGGTACTTTTTACCTGCTATGCCTGGCATGGAAAATTGGTTCCATTACTCTTCCACTCAAGTTTCTGTCACTCTTGAGCTTCCGTCTAATTTACAGGGATTTTCCTACTACTTGGTTCTTTCTCAAGGCCATATGGGATATGATGTAGATTTTGGATGTGAATGCTACTTGGACAAAAGTTCAGCTGATAGAATATATATAAGAAGTTTCACAAGAGCAAATTTCTTCAGTTGGTTATCGCGTTTCGACCCATCAATCCACATGATGTCGGATCATTTGGTGTTTTGGTATGATCAAGCAAGTTGCAAGCAGATAATGGCAGCAGTTGAAGAAATAAAATCCATTAGTGATGTGAACAGCACTAGTTACAATCCCAAGCTTACATTTAGATTCTTTATTGAAGAAGATCTATACGATGAAGTAGCGATAAAAGAGTGTGGTTTTCACTGGATATACAATGAAGAAATTATTCCTTCAACAATTTCTGAATCCCATGATCAAGAAGAAACTGCATCTTCATCAAATTTTCAATCCAATCATCAAGAAGAAATAGTTTCTCCAAATTTTTTTGAATCAGATGATCAAGAAGAAACAATTCCTCCAAGAAACAAATTACAGCTAGACATCGTTGGAACTATGCCGTCAAACTTCGAATTAGATGAAACATATGATATGAGGTACATAATATTCCTAGCACTCATTATACTGATAACTTGGGGAATAAATTTAGTTTACCGACTCTGTTCCATTTTATGGTACTGCAAAATAATTTTGTTTATGAGCAGGTCTTTACTTGAAGAGCTCATGCATATTGGATTTGGTGGAGAGCACATGAACACTTTGCTTGATTCGACAGAAGGAAAAAGCAACAGCTCAAAAGGAGAGAAAAAAATGTGGAATTAATTGGCAAAAGTCTATTAGGTATGCATGACCAAGTTAGCATGTTTGAAAATAATTTTTAACAAGTTGTTTGTGAGTCTGCTTCTACTTCTAATACCATTATTAAAAAAATAATTCTTGCTCACAATTTTTAAAGAACAAGTCGATTATAGGAAATTTCCATTTCATCAAACCTTTGAGTTTTATTACACACATTTATCATGGTTTTAGCACTTTTCTCACCTAAGTTTCTTCTAACATTGTTTATTTACCAGATATAAGATTATCTTTAAACTATATTTCATTATTGTTCTTATTAAATTATCATGAATATATCATGAGACCTTGGAGTGTGCTCCTCCTCTAGATCTCTGATTCGATTCTCCCCGGTGTCAATTTAGATAGACTAGTTTAGTTTTAAATAAAATAAAAATTATCATGTATATAGTATATTTTTTGGGGTATTATAGCAAAGTGAATAGAATCTGTTGTTAACTCATTATATGAAACTAACTTTGTAATAGTAGTTGTCGGAAGGAGAATGATGTATGGTACGAAGCAATGCATACTATTTTTTAAGGTACTTTGCATATTTATTTATGTAGAGTGATGTGATTTGACATAGTAGTTTTTGACATCAATGTCATATATTGATACCTTTTTTGTTTTATATTGTATTTTCAATCTCCTCGTAGTGTGAGTTATTTTTGGGATGCGTTTTCTATTAGGAAGAAGTAATATTCGAAGGTTGCTCCTTAGGCACCTAACAATTGCTCACAAAAGCCTCAAATACTTGCTTCCAAAATCCTGCTGTTGGTTCAAAGATCAGTCCATAAATGATATTTCACTCTCAAAAGATTAAGAGATGAAAAACATATTATGTGCAGTAAAATAGGATCCGATGCCTTGTAATAATATCTTAACTGATGTATGCCTCTAAATCCTATTCAAACAGGCCCTAGAAAAACGAGCAACGTACAATTCTTCAGAGAAATGGTTAACAAGTGCTTCTTCAAAAGCTCTTGAGTGATAAAAATTGCGGAATCAACACGCGACAAGCATTTACATCGGTAACAAGGTATAATGGACAGATTCTGTAACAATGTAGGACGTACAGAACAAGTGAAGTTAAGATTAGAAATGTAGGAGTCTATCTAGAACCTATCACAGTTAGTTAATATTAAACCTTCTTGTACAAATAGTTAAATCACTGATTATGCGATATGAATACGAGATTTATATCAATTCTCTCTGTTTTCATTTCACATAGTTAACGGTTAATACATTGTTTTCGCTTCACAAATTTTTATAATTGAAACACTTCAATTTTTATTGAAGCACAAAATAGTGTATATCTGAGGGGAAGATCGATGTGCACTCTATTTTACACAAAATAGAGCATAGGCAGAATTAAAGGTCCCTTTTGTGGCCTTGGAAAGCAAGTAACCTTAGGTTTGTGGTTGTACCTTTGATCTGCTTCTAGTTTTAACACACCTTCGAGTTAAAACAGTGTCGTATCATGTTAGCATGTAACTTCGTCATTATAAAAAAAAAAATTTCCCCTAAAATAAATACTGTATTTTATTGTAACATTTTTTCTTTTAATTTGAGCTCTATCAATATGACTCATCGCACTCCCATTTATATTATACCAAGTAAATCTATGATCTAGAGGGGCCACATCCACCAAGTCCACCTCCCTTATTGAAAATATTCACTTCTAACTGTTTTCCCAAAGAACCTTCCAAATTTATTCCCCTTCCCCCTTTCCGAACTACACGTGCACCATTCTCCTTCTCTCAAAGTATTTCTAACCATCAAAAGATTCTCGTACAACCTCCTCTTTGCCATTATATCACATTTAGAATATATATTATTGTCAAAGCAACATTTTTTTAAGAATCTCCACTCCAAGCACACCCCGACATCTACCTTTTTTTGATCACTAGTTGATCACTAGTTGCTTTCTCCCTTCTTCCTTTATTCAACACATCTGCTTCTTCATGTTCTACTAATTTCTTAACTATTGTTTTACCCTCCGTATTAAAAAAATTCTTTCATTCATTCGTAAGCAAAAAATCCCTACTGCATCCAACTATTTCCTACCTACTCCCTCCATATTTCCTCCAAGTGTTTCCGGAACTATCATACTCATATCCGCAAGCCTATTGGTGGTGTTATTGGACAAAACCATCCCCCTCCCCCCCACACTCACGGGTCTGTTTGCTAAGGGCAAAGAGGTAGCTTATAACTTACAAGCTTGTCCGACAAAAAAAAAGCTCTGTTTAATAACAGTCTTTTCATAACGAGCTGATATAGCTAATTTTTTATACCCTAACATTTGAACTTATAGTTTATTATCTTTGTTCCATTTTTACCCTTAAAAGTCAGCTCAAAAGAGTTGAAAATGGTTGTTTTCTTTATATATATATAATAAAGAGATTATGTATTTTTTTTTTATTCTTTTAACACTTTTTTTGTTTTATCATATTTAATTGGCTTAAATAGAATATTGGTCCCTCTAATTTCAATTTTGTTAATTTTTTATATCTCATTTTCTAAAACCAACATTTTGATTAGGTATGAGAATAGGCCAGCCGGCCTACAGGAGCCTACGACCTAGACTGTGACAGGAAATGACAAGCTTTTTTCTTAAATAGAGAAGGCCTAGGCTTTTTTAAAAGTCTATTTAGCATAAAACGTCAGGCCACATGTCATTCAAAAAGCCTCTTAGGCCTATTAGGTTGTCCTATTTAAGTAAATATGAATAATATTTTTATTATTATATTATATTTTGTACTTTGAATTAAAGTAAAAATTTGTAAACTTTTTCAATAATTTAAGCTTATCAGTATACATTATTATTTAAACGTATTATTATAAACTAGAATTGAAATATGATACAATATATAGTCAAATTCCCTAAAAACTCATGTTGATTATCAAAAGAGTTTAATCTAATTGATATATTAGTTCGTCAGTCTATTTAAACTTAGATGACATTGTTTATTTAAAGATGTTCATATGAAAAAGGCTTTTAAACAGGCTAACAAGTCGTATCATACTTTCAGAAGGCCAGACTTAGACCTAAAAAGTAAGTCTATGAATCATAGGCCTATGATAGGTCATAGGTCAGACTCAGGCTTGTAATTTTTTCGTAGGCCAGGCTCAGGCCTATCAAATCATGGCCTGGCCTAGCCTGACCTATTTTCATCCCTACCTATGACATACCACAGGCTAGGCTTAGGCCTTCAAAAAAATTGGCAGACCAGGCTCAAGCCTTACAAAGTCTAGCTCGGCCTAGCCTATTCCAACCCTTTCGATCCCCCTATTTAAAAAGTCAACAAATATTCATGGTCATCTTTTTTATTGGATGATGTGACGCGTTCATTAATGACGTGGATTCCATATTACATTGCTGACATGGTACCATTATTAGACACATCATTTTCACATCATTAATAGTAAAATTAAATTAAAAAAATTAATAATTAGAAATTATAAATAAAAAAAATCTGAAAATAAAATGTTTATAATTTAAGAACCCTAACTTTGCAAAATCCCTAAATTGATTTTCTTCCCCCAAATTGATTCACACAAAACCCTTCCTCCTTCCTCTTCAAATTGAATCATCATCCATCGTTCCTCCATAAAAAAAAAAAAAAAAATAATTGGTTTGTCTTTCTAAGATGATGATGCACGTTCATCTTCTTCTTATTTTCTCTTTAAAAAAATTGTAACCCCCCAATCCATTCTTCAATCTAAAAAGGTAATGAACCATTCCATCTCTATTGGCACATGTTCCCTTTTCTCGGTCTTTGCTTAAGCATATATCGGTAAATGAAATAATGTAACATCGCTCGATTTTCTACTTCATACCAACCGGTTAATTGACATATAATGAAGGAACGATGCATGATGATTCAATTTGAGGAGGAAGAATTTGGTTGAGTCAATTTGGGGATTTGACAAAGCTAGGGTTCTTCAATTATAAACATTTTTTATTTTCAGATTTTTTTTTATAAATTTTAATTATTAAATATTTCAATTAAATTTTACAAGTAATGATGTGCAAATTAGGTGTCTAATAAGGCAAATTCTATGGTACACTCAAAAATTTGAGTGTACTGGTACACCAAATCATCAAATTAATATTGAAATGAGTTGTTTTTTTTTGAAGAAAAATAATTGTTTTCTGTCATTAACAATTACAATAATTTGATCTTATTTACCAAAAGTGTCGACGAAATAAAATTTACTTTTTTTGAATTTTTGTTACATATAACAAAGAATATTCATTATTTTTTATGAGAAAATGTTAAAAATTTAATATGATTTTTATAAATAATGAAATGATGTTTTTTTCTTATAAAATGATGTTTTATAAAATCTAAATATTGATAAATAACTTTTAATTTCATAAAATGATTGTTAAATTATAAATTTTTGAAATAGGAGTACCGGTACATCTCAATTTGCGAGGTGTACCGTAGAAGTTCCCGTCTAATAATGGTACATGTTAGCAATTTCATATAGGATCCACGTCATTAAGGAACCCGCCACATCATCCAAAAACAAAGGAGACCATAAATTTTTGTTGACTTTTAAATAGGGGATCAAAAAGTTTGTTTTAGAAAATAGGGTATCAAAAGTTAATAAAATTGAAAATAGAGGTATCAAAATTGTATTTAAGTCCATTTAATTAAATTCCACTGATATATTTTTTTTTTTACTTTGTCTATAAAATAAAATTTAATACTTTATTTATTTATAAAGCATACAAACTGTATGAAACATAATTTTAACCAAAAATATATATATTGATTAAAATATTAAATTTAAATGACTAAATATCTTTAAAAAAAATTGTGGTGTCCGGGGTTTGAACTCTGGATCTTGCATATATTATGTATTGACCATACCAACTAAGCTAAGCTTACAATGACAAATATCTTAAATATTTATGACCTCTCAAAATTATTATGAAAAAAAAAAGTCCTTTTAAGTCAATTTATATTTATCAGCTAATTGAACCGCTAATTTTAGCACACTTTAACTAGCTTATCAATTACCAGTCAACAGTCATTAGCTATAAACTATAAGTTATCAACCGTCAACCAACATCTATCAGCTATAAACTATCAGCTATCAACAAATTTATCAGTTATCCGTTATTTTTACATAATAGAACATACAACCCTCCTTTGAAGCCACTGTCGACGCCCCCTCACTATGTACCTTCACCTTCCTCCTCAACAACGACCACTCCTCCCTTAGAATCTTCCACCACACCCAAACTTTTTAGAAAATTACTCTTCTCCCCATCAATAAACTGTCACTCCCAACTGAATGGACGAAAGTACCCTCGTGTGACTTAAGTCACGCTCGGTACTTTCAGCGTGAGTTAACTCACGCAAGTTGTAAACCCAACTCGACTTAACTCACATTGCGTGCTATTATATAATAGGAACAGACAGAACCATTGTGTTTCAAACTCATTATTTGCGAAATTTCTCCCGTTTTGTGCAATTTTCATCAAACTCAACCAAATCAACATCAAATTCTACTCCCATAACAAGTAAGTGTTCTCTAACCTTTTGCATTGGGTCTTGGAGTAGATTTGCATGTTTGATTTTTTTATTGTTAATGTTGTATATTGGCTTCAAATTAGATTTGTAGGAAACCTAAAATCGCGGCACGATTTGAGGCACCGTGGCATGTTTTTGTTGGCCGGGAGCAAGGATCCATGAGATGGAAAATCGTGGCACGATTTGGGAAATCGTGACACGATTAGGCTACTTCCTCACCAAGTTTCCCTTGAAAGCGACTATTCACAACGGTTACCT
>Ga0228710_1007722_pt1 | contig 15775 bp, 9 predicted proteins | sample MedpolnodulmetaG_FD_177995 | JGI IMG/M metagenome (GOLD analysis project Ga0228710, IMG submission 177995) | Root nodule microbial communities from Medicago polymorpha collected in Santa Monica, California, United States - pink nodules | ecosystem: Host-associated > Plants > Roots > Nodule... | reverse complement strand
CTTGAACAAATATTAGCATATCCAATTGACAATTTTTAATACCTTGTTATCATCAAAACCTTAAAGGTGACATATGTTAAACAATTTTTGTACTAACAATTTTCCCTACCCTAAGGGTAATGATTGTTAAACGTATTTTGTTCCAACAGTACTTCGACCGTATGCGTACATTTTCCTTTGAACTCTATAAAACATCAATTATAGGAGAATCTATGATGGTTAGTTGTTGAGCAGTAAGTAACAAGTTTTTGTTTTCAAACGAGAATAAACTTGTGATTGCATGGTGGCTAGATAGTGTAAACAAAATCTTCCCTACTATTTCTCTTAACTCGAACTTGAAGGAAGAATCTATCAAGATGAGAAAATTGAATCCTCAATTCTTTAAACCTAAGGCTCTACAACGTTATCTTCGTGTCATGGATATTATAGCTCAAAGACACTTTGTTTCTCATTGAGAGAACAAAGATGAAATTAAGTAAATATATAGTACTAGTGTACCTAGGATTTAATTATTATATGAAATACTATAATTGGTCTCGTGGTTGCTGATATAGATTGTTTAGTGAAGATCGAGTTAATGACGTCTTGTTTTCTAAATTGCATTTTAGATATGATTAATTTGATGAAGTATAAATATAAATTTCTCAAATTTCATTTAACAAATAATATTCCTTGACCTCATGATTGTAATATTTATTTTGGTTTCTCCATTGTTCATGATTTGTACTTCGATTTCACTAAATCAACTTCAAAATACAATTTTGTTATATGAGATCGTTAGATCTTCATTCACCATTGATTTAAGATTCTTTTTGCCTATATGACTGCTTAGTAGTCCTTGTTGAATGGATTTATATCCTTAAATTATTAAATTTATTGTATTTGTCAATAATAATACTCAACCTGTACACCTTTTTGTTAGCTTGTCGTTTACGCATGAGCGTTGAAGACGAGAATCATGTAGCAAAATTTAATGATCCATTCTTGTTAATTGCAGCCGGAATCATATCCATACTGATTGATTTTCCAGGAACACCATTCAACAAAGCTAAAAAGGGCTCAAACTTCATAAGGAAGGAGTTGATTAATATCTTAAAGCAAAGGAGAATAGATTTGGAAGAAGGGGTGATGGTGACATCCCCAACACAAGATATATTATCTAACAATTTTTACGCATACTTACAAGGCTAATAATGATTTGAGGTTCGAACATATCACTCGTATAATGTATTTGATTTGAATTTTAACATCTAAAAGTTTATTTTAAAACAATCTTTTATTGAACACTTGCTTTCAATGTAGATCAAAACAAAAACAATTCCATAACTTTTGAATAAATGATTTTGTGTGTATCTCGAGAACTGACAATGTGAAAACTCTTGATCTTTTAATTTCTGCTACATATTACAATGTGTATCATATTGTGTATAATGTACGTTAAGTTATATAGGTAGTATAATATACATTAATTGGAAATCAATTGGAAACAAATCATATTTGTATGCTTTAAACCAACATATATTAAGAAATGACAAAACTCTCACAATATGCATCGACTAATTTTAACTACATGTTGCTTCATTTTGATAACAATATTTTGAAGTATGTTGGTGCACAATAGCAATCATACAAAATACAAAGTAATAAAATTCAAATTAAGTTGAATGTAAAAATATTAATTTGTAAGAAATATGAAAAAAATACATTTTCCGACCAAATACAATAATATAACAATTCAACTTAATACAGAGTGATAAATTTCAAATTAAGTTGAATGTAAAAATAACAAATTATAAGAAATATGAAAATAGTACAATTTCCAATTAATATACATTATACACAATATCTCACAGACTCAGTCGAAACACTATGTTTGGTGTTTGAAAATAATTTCATTTGTAAAGTTTGTATTTGGTTTGATTTTTATGAAATTAAAATGTAGTATATAGGTTTATTTTTGTTATTTCTTTCAATTTTTAACCATTTGTTAGATTATTCACAGACCTAGTCAAGACAATTTTGGCTACAAAGGGATTACCATATTTTCGTAGTAAATATGTTTGATAGAGAGTGGTAGTGTATTTTTCTACCAACATCCTAGTTTTACCTAATAAGTATGGTTAACTTGTCTTCATCCAGTTTCATCAAATCCTAATAATTTTAAATCGTGACAAAAATTTGTTTTTGTGAGTTTTATAAAGGAATTCTAGAAGTTTCATACAACATACCAATGTAATCTAGGTCTTTTACTTCTAATGTATTGTGGTGTCAACACAAACAAGTCTCTCTAGGTTTGGATGACTTGTTTACATCTTGATATATACTTATAATAACTATAATGCTTACAACTAATTGTTAACCCCACTTAAATAATTTTTTTTAGATTTTTAGTACATTTAAATTGTCTTTTGATATTATTCTTTTATTGTGAATTGATTGATCATATTTGTATGCTTTAAACCAACATATATTGACTAATGACAAAACTCTCGCAACATACATGAATAAATCTTCCACTAGACGATACTTCAATTTTGAGAACACTATTTTGAAGTACTTGCAAAAGTCTGATTATTGTGTTTGTGAGGTGATTTTCATCTCTAGTATAAATATGTGCACGTTTCACAAATTATTGTCAGGATCATAACTTTACCACAATATTATATGGAATAACCAGAAATTTGATAAAATACTTATGAATCAAAGCAATAAATCCTAAATATGAATGTAAGTCGTGATGCTCAGTATCAACTGTGATAAATTTTTCTTTCTTGAGTTTATTAACGAGATCATTGAGGTCACTTTTGATTTTTGACATGAGCATCTTTCACAAATAGGCACATCTGTCCTCATTTTTTCATGTATATGGTGGCAATTTCACTCAATTTTTCCCTTCATCATATAACTCCCCCTGAAGAGAAGAATTGAATATGGGTGAAGAGGAAAATAAATACTCAGATTCCACAAACATGACATCCATGGTGATGTAGGTCTGTTTCGTGATCGGATTGTAATAACGATATCCCTGCTCATAAACCTTAGTTTCTCCCTTTGCCTCTTCGCTCCACAACCCTAAGCTTTTCTCTCTTTGCTTCTTTTGGCTCTGTTCACCACAACCCAAGTTTTTCTCTTGCTCGTAACTCCTTTTTTTGTATCCCTAATTCTCAAATGCTTTTCTCTATATATAATCACTATTTAGGCTTAATTTTCTTACATAATTATTATACATATTTACTCTCTGCACCCCTAGCCTAGTTACTATTCTTTTCTATCTACAAATCCCTCTGTCTAAATCACTAAAACACTACATGGCTTGTTATTTACACCTCCTTTTCTATCCAATTTTACTAGTGAAACTCCACTTATGTTCACTACTTTATCCTAGCTAAAAACGCTATTTTCTTTCTAAAATTTATTTTCTCTCATTCTTTGACCAACTAGTTAACCCATCTACTTCCTTATTACCTATAATTCAAATATTGTGAATAATTTAATTAATAATATCAAAAAATCAACACTAATGATAATAATAATAATAATACTAATAGATTATTATTTTAAAATTGGGGTGTTATGGTAACATTGCAGCATAATCTTAAATTGAATTCACCTTTGCAAAAATTCCTTACATCCTTCGCAACAGGCCCATGTTTACTGACAAGAGGATGAACTTGGACTAGGTTTAGGAGACTTCCCACTAGCTGTTGGGATATAGTTAGTATTTGTAGGCTTGAAATCAAGCAATCTATATTGCAACCCTGAGTTAATGGAAGTGATCTTACATGTACTAGTCCTTATATAGTCTTCAATGATAGAATTGTCGTCTTTAATCCAAATCCTTTTGCAAGTACATCCATAAAACTGGTTATTTGACACAGAACAATGAGAGACGAATCTTTAAGAACAACAACTAACGGGCCTCAGATACCAAAGAAAATATGTCATCATCCAATATAACAAATCTTGAACTCTCATCGTGAACTCTTGCCAGCAAATATAATATACTTTTCATGAGATATGAACAACTTAAGATTAACATTCACTGTTGCAGGTTACTCTTAAGAGCAGTTATTAGTTGCTATAAATTACAAAGGCATTGGTGCATCTCAGTTGTAACAATAGAATGTGTAATAAATGAAAAACAGATTCTCAAGTACACACTCCACAATTTTCAATAATAGACCAGTCTTTTATCTTTGACTATAATAATCGAATTAAATAGCTGCTTTAGCAATATATTAAATAATTTTAATATAGTACTTCAAATAATAGCAAACTTTGGTTGAAACTAACAGCCTTGAGTTGTGATTATTTATTTATGACCGTATGCATAAATATTCCTCTGAACTCTTTAAAACATCAGTTGTAGGAGAATCTATGATGGTTTGTTATGGAGCAGCAAGTAACAAGTTTTTGTTTTGAAACGTGAGTAAACTTGTGACTGCATGGTGGCCAGATAGTGTAAACAAAATCTTCCCTACTACTTCTCTTAACTCTAAATTGAAGGAAGAATCTATCAAGATGAGAAAATTTCATCCTCAATTCTTTAAACCTGAGGCTCTACAACGTTATGTTGGTGTCATGGATATTATAGCTCAAAGACACTTTGTTTCTCATTGGAAGAACAAAGATGAAACTAAGCAAATATATAGTACTAGTGTACCTACGATTTAATTCATATATGAAATACTATAATTGGTCTCATGGTTGCTGATATAGATTGTTTAGTGAAGATCGAGTTAATGACGTCTTTTTTTCTAAATTGCATTTTAGATATGATTAATTTGATGAAGTTTAAATATAAATTTCTCAAATTTCATGTAACAAATAAGATTTCTTGACCTCATGATTGTAATATTATTTTGGTTTTTTCATTGTTCATGATTTGTGCTTGGATTTCACTGAATCAACTTCAAAAACAATTTTGTTAAATGAGATCATTAGATCTTCACTAAACAGTGAAGATTCTTTCTGATTATATGAATGCTTAGTAATCCTTGTTGAAGGAATTTAAATCCTTAAATTATTTAATTTATTTGATTTGTCAATAATAATACTCAACAGGTACACCTTTTTGTTAGCTTGTCGTTTACACATGAGTGTTGAAGACGAGAATCATGTAGCAAAATTTAATGATCCATTCCTGTTAATTGCAGCCGGAATCATATCCATACCGATTGATTTGCCCGGAACACCATCCAACAAAGCTATAAAGGCCTCAAACTTCATAAGGAAGGAGTTGATTAAGATTATAAAGCAAAGGAGGATAGGTTTGGCAGAAGGGGTGGCATCACCAACACAAGATATATTCTCTAACAATGTTTATGCATACTTACAAGGCTAATAATGATTTGAGATTCGAACATATCACTCGGATAATGTATTTGATTTGAATGTTAACATCTAAAAGTTTATTTTTAAACAATCTTTTATTGAACACTTGTTTTCAATGTAGATCCAAGCAAAAACAATTCCATATTGTGTATAATGTATTACGAGTACTTTCAATGTTGTGTATCATATTGTTTATAATGCATGTTAAGTTATATAGGTAGTATAATATACATTAATTGGAAATCAATTTGAATCAAATCATATTTGTATGCTTTAAACCAACATATATTGACTATGACAAAGCTCTCGCAATATGCATCGACTAATTTCAACTACATGCTGCTTCATTTTGATAACAATATTTTGAAGTATGTCAGTGCACAATAGCAACCATACAAAATACAAAGTAATAAAATTAAAATTAAGTTGGATGTAAAAATAATAATTTGTAAGAAATATGAAAAAAGTATAGTTTTCGACAAAATACAATATTATAACAATTCAACTTAATACAAAGTGATAAATTTCAAATTAAGTTGAAAGTAAAAATAATAATTTATAAGAAATATGAAAATAGTACAGTTTCCAATTAATATACATTATACACAATATCTCACAGACTCAATCGAAATATTACGTTTGGTGTTTGCAAATGATTCCATTTGTAAAGTTTGTGTTTAGTTTGATTTTTATGGAATTAAATTGAAGTATATAGGTTTATTTTAACTATTTCTTTCAATTGTTAACCATTTGTTAGGTGATTCACAGACCTAGTTAAGACAATTTTGACTACAAAGGGATTACCATATTTACGTGGTAAATATGTTTGATAGGGAGTGGTAGTGTATTTTTCTACCAACATCCTAGTTTTACCTAATAAGTATGGTTAGCTTGTCTTCATCCAGTTTCATCAAATCCTAATTATTATAAATCGTGAGAGAAGTTTATTTTTGAGTTTTATAAAGGAATTCTAGAAGTTGCATAACTCAGACAAATGGAATTTAGGTCTTTTACTTCTAATGTATTGTGGTGTCAACACAGACGAGCCTCTCTAGGTTTGGATGACTTGTTTACATCTTTATGTATACTTATAATAATCATAAGGCTTACAGCTAATTGTTAACAACACTTTAATCAATTTTTTTAGATTTTTAGTACATTTAAATTGTTTTTTGATATTATTCTTTTATTGTGAATTGATTGATCATCTTGTGAATTTATTTAATATAATATGTCGTTTATTTTATTTATTTAACCTTTTGTTTGCTATTAGGTTTTATTAGGATATAGTTTTATTTCTGTGAGAGGTGTAACCCTAGATTAGGTACTTAGGTTGTGACAGGACCTAATATTGATATCACTAACCAGATGCTTATATCTTGATATTTATATCCCTTTTCTGATAACTATCTATCTAGGAAGTAAGTGATTATTAATTAGCCAAAGATACCATAGGAATTATTGACCCTAGACGTATGTACCTAGTGGATGATACCCAACATTGAAAGTAGCTATAGATAGGCAGACCTAAGGTAACCTTGGCCTTCATTGCCTTGGGAAACACTGGAAAGCCAATTTAAGTTTATGTTTCAATTACCTTTGAATTAGCAAGACCCCGCACATAAGGATCAGCGTGCGATCAGCAAGTGCAGTTAGCCATCGGAGGGAAATGCCTACCCTACCAATTTAGAAAACTCCCAACGGCCTTATCACATATATAGTCTACCTAAGATAAATATATGCAACATTTATATTATTTATTATCAAACAACGAATATACAGAGAGGATTCCTAACCGACGCTTACTTTTCTAAAACCAAAATCAAGTAAATTCACTTTTGCAGACAGATAAAAATTGCAACTCACTTTTATACCGTCAAACTTACAAAAATAAGTAACTAGAATTGTTCGGACGAAAGGATAATCCCTGTGGATACGATACTTTACTTTCTAACTTTATTACTTGATGAAAACTACTGGTTCACTTGCCATTGCACAACTACACTAATAAAAATAAACAAGAAAATGTGCATCAATATACTAGTGGATGCTCTACCTCATGTTGAGTATACAAAGATTACGGACATATCTACGACAAAAGTAATCTTTGAATCTCTATAATCTATCTGTAAAGGAAACCAACAAGTCAAGGAAGAAAAAGATAACCAAACGGTTTACCAATATGAGTTGTTTAGAGGGATGGAGGACGAAGATATTGAAACCATGTATTCAAGGTTTCAAACTCTTGTGTATGGCCATCAAGTTCTAAAGAAGAGTTATGGTGTGCATGTTCATGTCAACCAAAGGTTACTGCCATAAATGAAGGTAAAGGATCTAAACAAGCAGAGTGTGGAGAACCTGATAAGCTCTCTCAAGAGTCATGACATTGAGATTTATGGTGATGAAACAACTTAGAAGTCTCAAGTCTATTGCTTTGAACTCTAAAGGAAAATCAGCCAAAGCTTTTAAATCTACTGAGCCAGAAGAAGAGATTCTAGATGAAGGATCTGATAATGATTCAGATCTTAAGGAGATGACTTATTTAACTAAGAGGTTCCAGTATCTAACTAGGAAAAGGAAGTTTCTAGGTAGAAGCAATGGTTCCAAGAGATAAGGATTCAAGACCAAGAGTGAACACCAGGATGGCTGCTGCAAGAAGATTGGGAATTTTATTGTTGAATGTCCAGAGCAATAGAAGGACAAGTCAAGAAAAGGAAGTTCTAAGCCAAGAAGCTCTAAGAAGGAGAACTACAAGAGCAAGCTTAAGGAAAGTCTTATGGCTACATGGGATGAGTTCGATGAGAAGGCAAAATCTGACAAAGATGAAGAAAGAGCAAACTTAGGTCTGGTGGCTACATGGGATGAGTTTGGATCATATTTTGATGAAGAAGACATGGAACTCCAAAACTTCACTAATAAGGAATTAGTAGGTCTTGCCAAAGAACTCGCCAGAAGATGTGTATACAAGTCAAGAGAATTCTGTAAGTTGAAGAAAAAGTTTGACTTATTAGAAGCAAGCATCAGTTTAATGGAAAAGGAAATCATCGCCTTCTAATCAGAAATGACATCCTGGAGTATGGAAGATCTACTAATCGTAGTACTGAAGAAACTGATCTAGAAAGGGAGTACGACATTAAAATGGAACATCTACAAGCTATGACAGATCACATTGAAGATAAAATTGAAGTATTGGAAGTTGTTTCTGAAGACTGAGTTAACAAAGCCTTGGTAAATCACGAACCAATCTTTGAAGAGTACCTAGCCAGATCCATTGGAAAAAGAAGGTTGGCCATGATGATTTACAGTATATGCAGGAGCCACGATGGAGTCTGTTGTTGTGAAAAATGTTGCAAAGGAATGTAAATTCCAGAAGAGTCAATAAAACCTTCGAGCCCTATTCATAGGGAGGAAGATTTGTACTGCCAAAAGGTTCAGAAGCTCGAAATTTGAACAAATGAGAGTCCAAAGTCCCATGATCTGAGAAAGCCAAAGTTTGTGACTGTAAAGTCAAGTCTTCTAATTGATCCAGAATCTGATCAGACAGAAGAGTTAAAGGTTCTGAACAAATCAGAGTTTGGGTCCAAACGGAAAAGTCTTTAGTAAGGTCAAAACGTAAGACACAAAGACCTCAAATTCTGAAGCTAAGAACCATCCAAGACCAGAAACTGTTAAATCAAAAGTCTTGGATAGTTCTCAGCACCAGAGCTTCAAGCCTGAGGTATAAAGAAAGGGAAGATCTTTCAGAACTAACAAGAAAGGACCCATCAAGTTGTTACCTTTGAATTGTTAACATTTCAAAGGTAATTCTCATAGCAAAACACTAGACTCGATTCTAATTCCTGGAGAATGGCTATTCATAAAACACGATCAAAGAAATGCATGTTAAAAAGGTTATGCAGGATACATATTTCAAAAGCTTCATTATCTACTAACAGATTCATTTGTTTAGTTAAAAAGGTTATGCAGGATACATGTTAAAAAGGCATACATCAATTAAAGAATATATACATATCTTATCTACTAACAGAAAGCTTCATGATAAGTGTCAAAGCTAGTTAAAAAGGTTATGCAGGATACATATTTCAAAAGATGTCACTAGTGCTACACTAGTGAATAATCAGAATGATATCTACTTAATGAATAAAGTGTAACTAAAAGAGAATTTGATCATATAAAAGGCAGACAATGTGGAACTTGATGAAAAGCAATCTCAGAAGAACATTGATGGAATAAAAATGACAGATCGAAAGAAGATCTTGAAGAGTAAGCTAATTAGAAATAGTGAATCTATAAGCAAGTTTGATGGGAACAACCATCTGACTACATTTGTATCTCTGAAGGTTCAAAGTTAGATAAACACTTTTATCTCACGTGTCCCATAAGTGCAAAGGTCTTCAATCTACTTTATTGACACCTGGCCCACTCATTTGACACTAGACTCAAAGTTTTTATCTGACGTTTATCTTTACTGTTGGATAATAACTGCAAGGCAATGATGTGTTACTTTGAACAGTGTAACCTCATGCCCCTCTTTGTCATTAATTCTTTTGTGTGCCATCATTACTTGTTTCTATTCTCAAAATGTTTGAACTTGAAAAGTTTACACAAAATTACTCATACAAAATCACACACTTTCACTTCCTACACTTTCGTTCTTAAGCCTTCTCATAAAAACAATTGTTTTTAAAAAAAAAACCTTAGAACAACCCTAACTCCAAAATCATGGATTCATCAACATCGTCATCTAGACAAGTCTCTGCATCACTAAAAGGAAGAACAATGAAGATTCTAGAACGTGAACTCAAACTGGTAAAGGATTTCATTGTGGATTTTGATTCGTTTGCAAAGAATGGGTACAACATGAGATATGAGTTCAACAAGCATGGATGGATGAGCTTCTTTGATGTTCTGAATGGACCCTGTTATACAACACTTGTTAAGGATTTTTGGGTTAGAGCAGAGATTATGAAGGGTACTAAAGAAGGACGAGAAATGGAGATTAGGTCATCAGTTATGGGGATTGAGATTACCATTAGTCAATCCACCATAGCCAAGTTGATAGTGCTGGACAATACCGGGTTCTTTGAAACAGATTCAAACCTCATTCGTTCAAAGTTTGGAGATGACATCAAGAGCACTCTTTACAAGGTTGTAGAAGAAAAGGTTGGAGGGGAAAACGAAGAGGATGTTAATGGTTGCAAGAAAAAGGTAGACAAAGCCACCAACATGTATGACATGGAGAGGATTCTGTTCAAATTTTTCATTCAGTGTATTTTCTCTAGAGTAGGAAGCACAGATCAACCCAACAGGATTCACAAGGTGATTTTCCTTAATCTTCACAAGAATGCTAAAGTCAATCTTGCTGAATATGTGTTCCACCACTTATGTACAACAATTGACAACTCATGGAGGACACAACACAAGAGCATCCCATATCCAAGGCTTCTATCTGAATTATTCCACCAAAGCAAAGTTATTTAGAAGTTGGAGAGTCTAGGTCCTCTTAACCCAGGTTTAAAATTTGAAGAAGTCGTGATAAGAGAGCTTCTGGGAAATATGAGGATCATCTACCAAAGTCTGTGAAGAAACCTTATGCCTATGTCCTCAAAGAAAATGGAAGACCATTCATTTCAAACTTTCTTGAAATCACCAGAAATCTAAGCCTCGAGGAGCTAGCAGACATGGTGTTAAAGTTATCTTGATCACGAAAAATAAGACTTTTCTAATCATATAACCTTGGACTTAAGTCCAAGTTACTCAAGTTTAAAATTAAACGCTTGTTCACATGATAAATTTTGACATGTCAAATATTAAAATCACACAACTTATAAAATAGAAGGAGAATTTAATTTTGAACATATCACCAAAGGCGCATTCTTTTCCCACAAAAATGCATGTTGCACAAATCTCTCTTTAAGTATGAGTCAACTCAGTCTTATTTGAAGGGATTTTAAAAGGGGTTTTTCATAATTTTAATCATCTTTGCGGAAGAAATCTCATTGAAACGGATCTTGATTAAATCATTAATCACAAATCAAACACATACTTAAACTATTTAAGGATTCATGTGTTTACCTCTTGAAGAGCAGAACCTTTGTAGTACAATTGTATCTGATCACGAGCAAAGCAAAGTAGCGATGCCTCTACTTAGTCCACACAAACAGAACTTCTCCGATGACCGGTGCTAGCCAATTCCAACGGAGATTCAGAGAGAACATGGTTTAGAGAGCGGCGGCTAGGGTTTCACAACTTTTGTGAATTAGGTTAAGCACTCACAAAAAGTCTCATTATGCTTCAACACAAGGGTTCTATTTATAGAATCACTTGTGTGGTCAGCAAGACAAGCACTTAAGTACACAGGTACAGTGGACCGCGTTTCTCTATTTTTCGTAAATTAAATAATAAAGTCATATTTAATTATTTAATTACTAATAAGTCCTACTTATTATTTTATAAATAAGTCTCACTTATTATTTTATAAATAAGTCGTACTTATTTATTTCTCTCATCTATCTAACCTTTGTGTGTGACCCTATAGGTTCCCGTAACGTTGGCAATAATATTAAATCACATATTTAATAATATAAACAGTGAGCGGTATCTAGCAACACATCACTGCTACCCAAGTGATGAGAATGTCATGTGATCTGACGAAACCTTTATGTGATAATGTTCATGTGTATAATTACCTTTTTTCCCTCATGTCTATATTGAACACAAGGCATAGACCGTGTCATCCTTGTCTAATTCAATATTGGGCCGTAGACATTTCTCCTGTTATGTAGGAGGGGAAAATTCCATCTAGGTCACCCATGTCCCTCAGCATGATTCATGGAGTACCCATCAACCAACTTTATAGTCATCCTGTTACGGACAACGTTTGAATGGTGACAAAGCACTCGACTCCAACATCTAGAGTACATAGTGGTTTCAGGTCGAAGGGTGGAATACACCACTATCACTATGACTCCAACAATGCCATTTCTGGCTTAACCATTTGGATCCTTCAATGCATGAAACAAACACCACTGAACCTGCTCCACCACGAAATCATGAAAGATGCCTGGAGAGTTGTCGAAGGACAAATCGGATCTGATAATGGAACTGAAACCGAATATGAGTACCATTTTAGCCGTCGGTGACGACGACCATAGCATGCCCAATTAAACATTAACACGGACAAACGGATCTCCAAACGAAAATCACACACGTTTACGGAACCATCTCTCACCACAGAGCACGTGTGAGAGTTCAGAGCACCCGCGGCGTCGGCGCCGGTGGTGTGCAGGTGGTGCTTCTATGTCAGAGTGCACCACCTTGACCAAGGGCTACATCGGATCGGATCAGATTTGTTTGGATGTAAATGCAGAAAGGACGGGGGTGGAAGATGAGGGTCTGCAAGGATTTCGAAAAGGAGCGCAGTGAGAGAGATCTCAATCCTTCACTTCTTCGGTAGACATAGCAGAAGGAAACATCTTAAAATTGTTGTTTTTGCCATTGCTCCGTCTTGAATTCGTTGATTTTTGATTTCGAAACTGTTGTATTGAAATTTCCAAATTCTATTTTTGATAGAGAATATTTACCGAAGTTATTACTAGGTTGAGTCACGACTAGGTTTCTCTCTTTAAGACGTTTCGTGGCACTGCCCAAAATTGTACAAGACAGATTATCAATCAAGTCAAGCTACAAGTGTGTGGTTAACTACTGCACTGTAGAAAACCGTTCGAGAGTTACTCCTCCAATATGGTACTAAGACTACTTATTTAATACTGAAAAATATTGGTATTGTGATAATTCTATTATGGTTCTAAGACTTCTCAAATATGGTGTTACCACCATTATAATTTTTAAACTTCTCCAATTATGGTACTACGACCACTCAAATATGATTTTACCACCATTCTAACCTTTAGATTTTTAAGGAAAGAAAATATTGAAGGGATTATACTCTTAAGATTGTTCTTAATTCTGAATGGACATTATTCCTGAAAAAGTTTTCAGGGACTATGATTTTAAGAATATTCTTTATTCTGAATGGACATAAAATATCGAAGGGACTATGCTCTTAACACCTTTCTTAATTCGGAAGAGACGTTATACCGAATAGGAACTAAGGTCTTAAGAACACTCTTAATTTCGATGGGACAAAAAAAGGAGATGATGAGAAGAATAACTCGTTAACAAATGTTGGAGGGAGAAGAGAGAATAATTTCTCGACAACTTAAGAACTCTTTGGTTTCATTTTTGAACTAGGTGAGTTCTCCTTTTATAGGGAAAGTTTGTAACTAATACGGAGAAACTTAAGAATTAAGTAAACTTAGAAATTAAGCAACCCACAGATCAGCTCAAGTGACAAACTAATCCAATAAACTTAAATAGAAACAAACCCACAAAATTAGATGAAACAAACTAATGAATGAAAGATAGAAAATTCAGCTGGATTCTCAATCTTATCGCAACCAACATAAAACTAAAATTATGAGAAGTGATATCCCTTAGTAAAAAATAATACATATCCTATTTAAACATTACTGATGTGTGTATTGTATTTTATATGAGACTCTCACACTCTATTTTTTCAATTCACAAATACTAGATCAAAATCTAATTATTTGGTATTTTCAATTTTTTAATTTCCTTCCAACTTCACACTAATATTCCAACACTAATATTCCAATACTCTAATTATTTGGTATTTGTAACTTTTTTAGAAATATTTGTGATTCTTGCCAAAATATATTTAAATATGCTTAGGTCACAAAAGGACTCGACTATACCACTTGAATAACATCGAAATACAAACAGAAAGACTTTATTTTCCATTTCCAATAGCTACCAAGCTTTGTCTGCTTGCTCAAAAGGATAGCTAAGTTAAGTAATTCAGACAATGTATTTTGTTTAGTTTGCTTGTTTCTCAGTTGTTAGAATACTCTTTCTTTACAAAAACTGAAAGTAATTGTTCATATAGTTCTTCACACAATCCCAAAAGCATGCAATATTTTAGGGAAAGTTGTTCACATTAGACACTGTATTTTGTCAAGCATCTTCAGCCATATAAAGAGGAAACTCAGTTTGTGAATATAAGAAAAACATAATGACATAGACATTGGGTGAACCAAACCAGAGATCGATCCAATAGTAAAATACAGATGAAAAGGAATCTCTTTCCTGTTGTTGCTTCAATCCAAAGACATCTCTTTCACCCTTTTTCTCCTTCATCAGAACTCACATACAAAAATACTTCCTCCAAGTTTTTCTTAGTTACATTTTTATGCCCTGGGAAGTTATATTCTTAGCTCTATTTTTATGCCTAAAAACAATCATGTAGCTACTATATTAATCACTAAATTTCTCCTCGACGACAAGTCATGCAATTACTGCATTTTTTTGGAGCAGCATATTTTTGCAGCTTATATGTATATGTCTACTACACTAACTGATTCTACATTCCTTGTGTAGCAAAAATCCTCTTAGACTACGATTAGTAGTGCGAAACAAACGGAAAAGACAAATATACTGAAAACTTGGTGAATATTAAAAGCCAAAGGTCCAACACACAAACTAACAAATAGGTATAATATAAAGTGCAAGAAATAAGTTTATACTTACAAAACAAAGTTGGAAAAAAAAACATAGAGACTAGATAGCACTCAACACAATTATAGCACACACTACATGATTATGCAGGTGACATGAAAAGATTCAACTTCCATTGAATTTCTGGGTATGCTGCTCACTTCTTGGTTTTATCGGCGCTCTAAATAAAACAGATAAAGTTAGACGGAAACACCACTAACACGGAAATTCCACCAAAATCACGCTGATCTAAACATGCACTTAGTGTCTACCTTCTTCAACATGCACTTAGGATCTTTCACTGACATTGCAAAAGTGACCCAGAAACCAAAAGCTTATCTGCCTATGCCTGCAACACTACCCTTTTAAAATAAATTGAAAGTTGACACGTTGCAGAAGCCCTCGAACACGAGGTTAATCGTCTTTCTATTTTAGACTGTTTCCTGGAGCACCAGATTGACATAGTATCTAAAACCGGTGAATTCTTCAAAATAAATTTTGCTAACATAATGTGATAGCTCTGTAGGCCTCCAAATGCAAAGTCACGCATAGTACAAGTTCTAAGGTTTGATGAAAGGCATCCTGGAACAAATTTTGGATGGGCCCAGGTTTCATGCATATATTGTCCAAAGTAGTCATGCCCACAAAAGTTGTCTGGTATTATCTGGTAATAGCAGAGAAGAAATAAAAAACATGTACGATAAGAAAAGAAAAAACAAATATAATTTTTAAAATTTAAGAAACAAACCTGATAAAGGTCAAGATTTCGAAGCTTGGGACAATGGAGCAGCATTTTTGGAACTGTATCCCAATCATAGTTCAGCACCAAATGAGTCAAATTATGGAACATAGGAAAGTGACAATC
>Ga0228710_1007718_pt1 | contig 15781 bp, 9 predicted proteins | sample MedpolnodulmetaG_FD_177995 | JGI IMG/M metagenome (GOLD analysis project Ga0228710, IMG submission 177995) | Root nodule microbial communities from Medicago polymorpha collected in Santa Monica, California, United States - pink nodules | ecosystem: Host-associated > Plants > Roots > Nodule... | reverse complement strand
ACATGAAATCATAAGCTTTGTGTCAGCACTTGAAGCAAAACACATGACATCCTGCATCCTTTATTAATAAGAGGTGTTGTGTAATTGTGTTATATGGTTATGGTTCGGTTCGGATCGGTTTGGATAAATGTGGTTATTAATGATTCAGTTCGGTTAATTAACTGTTTTCAAAATAATGGTTCAGTTCAAAAATTTGTGAAATGGTTCAGTTAATTTTGATATGGTTCGGTTCGGTTAACCGGTTCGGTTCGGTTATTGGTTAATTTTGCCCACCCCTACTAACACCAATAGTTAGTGGATTTTGCTATAACTAGTCTTATATCTACTATTCAATATATATAATATGTAATTATCAATTACATTATACAATTCTTTTCTTTCTATTTCTTTATAGTAAATTTTGGTTTTATTAAAAAATAATGTCATCTAATATGAGAATGTATATCTTTATGTTACTTATCTATCAAATAAATCATAGCAATAAACATCTCTATTTTATTTGAGAAATTAAAATAATCACACTTCTTATCCACTACTAAGCTTGATTAAGTCGACTTGACTCTTGTAAGTTTTAATACACAATTTATTGAGGGCTCTTTCTCCGTTGAATAATGAATATGGTACCCCCAATCGTACGTATATTGGTCACTCTATCATGTCTCAGTTAAACTACCAGTGTTCAGAGCATGTGGATATAATTAAGATGTCAAACATGACTCATTTACATGGCGCGTTAGGATGAATAGGTGGGTCCAACACATAGTTTTTTTTGAAAGAAAGTCCAACACATAGTTAAACAAGTTGAAAAAATTATAGCCAATATCTCATACCAGTATTGCATTAACTTACAGTTATTTTTTTAGGGTTGAATAGTTCAACTTATTTCAGCTAAGAATTAAGAAGATGGTGATTTCAGATTTTAATTCTGACAGAAAAAAAAAAAAATATAACAATTGACATATTAATAATTAGAGTAAATTACACTCCCTTCTCTCAAAGATGTTTGAATTACACTACTCTCCCCTCTTATGTTAAAATATACATTTTCCTCCCGTCTTATTCAAAACATATTAAAAAAAATATTTCACCTCCCTCCCTTGAGAGAAGTTTGAATTACATTTCTCTCCTCTATAATGTTATAATTTATGCTTTAGCCCCTCAATAATTTTTTTTTAATTTCTAATAATCTAGCAAAAAAATAATCTAACACACTACAAAGAAAAATAACACTACGGGTTCATTTTAATATAATCAAATTTTGAATACATGTCTTTCTCTATTTTTTATTTACAATTTCATTAACATATATTTTTAAACTCTATTATAAAATATGAAACAATCCAAAATAAAATTAAAATATGTGAAAGATTACTAAACTCGATTAAGTATGGTTATTTAAAAGTGAATTTTAAACTCTAAATTATAAAATTAATAATGAAATATTTAAATTTAATTGTCATTGACATTTAGATTATAAAGAAATGAATTTATATTTTTTAAATGGTGATTCAAAATAAATATATATTATAAAAATATTTATTTATGTTAAAATATATTAAAGTGTAATCTATTTTTAATTATTAAGGGATGATTTGTAATTCAAACATCTTACAGGAGAGGGGGTATAAATTTTACTTTTCAAGTGATGTGAGTGTATATTTTAACATAAGAGAGGAGGGAAGTGTAATTCAAACATCTTTGTGGAGAGGAGAATGTAATTTACTCTAATATTTATTATTAAAAAAAGTTAAAGTTTGTTTTTTTTATCAAGTAAAAAAAAGGTTAAAGTTTGTGAATTATCGTTTGATATTAGTATTTATATGTGAAATTAATTTTAGTTTTAAATTTATTTTAAAACAATTAAATATAAAATATAGTCTATTTTGATAAATAATATATTTGCAGCTTATAACACATACATTATCATGATAATCGCTTATGTCATTTTACATTTTTATAGAAAAGATAAAATATAGTTAAATTATTTTTTTATATGCTATACACTGTTTTTTTTTTGTTAAGTACATATACACTATTTTAATAGTCTATATTGAAGAATTTATAGAAATAAAGTTGAAAAAATCTTGCAAAATTGTCATAAACTCTATTTTGAAATTCCCCCAAACAATCTCACGAAACTTATATGAATAGTTTATTCGAAATATAACTATCATCCAATCATTTTATAGGCTAAATTGCACCGGAAGTCCTTTAAATTTGAGGTTTGTAACAAATTGATATTTTAAACTACCCTATATATACTGGAATATTCACCTTAGATTAACTCGTTAGGGTAATGTTTACACACCAATTTGGTTTTTCTTTTTTAACTAAACATGCAAACTAAAAAAATAGGTTCACGTTCTTGCGACTAGCCAAACTTGTGGTTACACTAAACTTATGATTTCAATTATATGTGAACTCTATGACCTCTAGGAGGACCAATCCAATATGGGTCTGACATTTTTGGACCCAAAGAAAATATTAGAGGGACCAATCCAATATTGGAGGGACCAAAAGAAAACACTAAAAAGATTATTTTTCAAAAAAAAAAAAAAAATTATTTTAAAAAAAAAAAAAAAACACTACTGATTGAGTAGAGTAGATTATACTTTTTAAATGATACACATAGTAAAAAAAAAAAGTGTATATTTACCTTTTCGATAACATATTATTCATGTCTCAAGAAGGAGATTAAAATATTAAAAAAATTCCTTCAAAAAAGAAAAATTAGAAATTGATGGATTTGTTAAAATGAGATGAGATGAGATGATGATCGTATATTATCTATGTATGTTATGTAAAAGTGAGTTGCGCAAATACATTGAAGTCTACAAATTAAATCTAGAGGAAAAAATTATAAATTCTGGCATCAAGTTGAAATCAACATTAAAGTTAAAAAAATTCTACTTAAGAATATCAACATATGTTGGTACGATCTGATTGGAATATGACCACAATAAAGAAACTAAAAAATAGTAGTAAAAAAAAGTCATTATTTTTTCTATCTTATAAGTTTCTCGTGCGTTTTATTTAGATTCTAAATCCAAAATATTTTAACGTATTTTTGAGGTTTTTATAGATTTGAATTCTATAATCTAAACTGTACAAGACACACGAGAAACTCATAGAATGGAAAGAAACAATAAAAAAAAACTATATAGAGTATGTATCAATCTTAATTTGCAATGGGCCATTGTATTGAAAATCTATGTTGGGGATGAGGGATATAACATGTGAGGATGACCAAAGAAAACGCATAAATACTAGACAAGTTGTTGGGGGATGATTAGAAGGGAATATTTGGGAGAATGAAAAGGAATTGAGAAATTAACAAAAGAATTTTTAATTATAGGGTTTACAATGACAAATATAGAAGCAAACAAATAACCCTTTAGGCCCTCATTTTCCGTCTCTGTGTCCCTATGTACATTCACACCTTCTGGTCAATGGGTCCAGGTCCACCAAAAAAATCAACATTTATTTTATTTTTTATCAAGAAAATCAACGTTTCTTTTTTTAGGAGAAAATCAACGTTTCTTTATCACAATTATCATAACCACCGTTCATTTATTGCTTATGATAAAGTAACCTAATATTAATTGCTTATTGCATTATTATGAATCGAGCATATGTGTCATCATGAAAAGCATGCACATGTTTAAATAATACTTGATCTCTTTATTTTTAACTAGTATGGACATTCGTATCAAGTACGGATATGAATTTCGTTATATTTGAGGGAGAGAATATTATATGAAAGCCTTAAAATTTTGTATGAAGATGTGGTGATATCATTTTCACTTGTGTGGTTGTCTTTTCTCCAAATTGTTGATCTACATCAGTGTATGCTCCTCCAGAAATTTCAATAGTGGTGTCACATCTTGGTTCAATATTGTGGGGGAGCGGGAGTGGTTCTTCGTGGTAGATCACGGTCATGGAGATCCTGACACTTAATGGAGAGATGTTAATATGTTAAGTGTGACTTAAAATTCCACATTGTAAGCAAAAGTATATGTCAGCAACATATAAATGAGAATACTCATATACATAATGCCTTGAGAATTTGAAAGAATATGTGATGTGAATCTCACTTATGTGATTTATCTCGATCTAATGTGATAATACAAATTGATGTAGGCTCTCACGGAAGTCTAAACATCACGGTGATTTGTTTCATTAGTTTTGGGTATATTTGTTTGATTTTTTTATCTAAATTTTTTTTTTTAATGTTGTTCGTTTTCATGCATTTTTTTTATCCAACCTCTTTGTGATTTCAAATTCCTTCACTTTTGGTATTTCGTGGGATCTTACGGTGGAAAAATGTAGATGTGTTGATAAAATACACGTTTATTAGATATTTTAAATTAAGTGACATTTTTTTAACGAGTCTAATATTTTGGTAGCATAATTACTTATTTTAAGTTGAGTGACATTTTTTTAATGACTCTTACAGATAAAACACACTCCTTATTTTTTTTTTTTCTTATCATTTCTCTCAAGTTCAAATTCATTGGTTATCTTCTTTTCTTTTCTAATTTACTTTATCTCTTATCGTGAAAGAATGAAACAAACATCCCTCTTTGAAATCGCCGCCAACCCATATTTTTTACCATGTTGTGCCTCTGAACTTATGTGGCTATCTCACCAGATCACAAACATATGAAGTCTCACATTTAAGGGAGAGATGTTTATGTGTCATGTGTGAGTTAAACTTCTACATTGGTTGCAATAGTATATATTGAGTAACATATAAGCGAGATGAAAAATATGCTTAATATGTTAAGAGTTTAGGCGAAGATGTGGTCTCAATTTCACTTGTAGGGTTTCTCTTTTAGTCAAATGTGATGGTACAACACATTGTATGCTCCCTCAAAACTCCGAACATTACGATGAACTATTTTTTAAGTCTTTGAATTTTTGTTTGCTTAATTTTTTTTTATATCAAATATAAGTTTTTGGGTGTCTTTTGCTTTCACGTTTTTTTTTATCCAATTAATATCATATAAATTACCTTCACATTTTAGTCTTTGGTTGAATTTGTGAATGGAAAAATACATATGTGTTATGATGAATAGAAAAAGTACATGATTATTAGTCATTTTAAAATGATATGCCTTTTTTTTAACTAAGTTTATTTATTGGTGAAATATTTACACTTAAATCTCTAAATCTTTTAAGTAACCCATAAAATTATCAGTAACTTACTATATTTTCAATACTTCTATGAACAAAACACACTACTTTTTTTCATCTATCATTTCTTTCATGTTCAAATTTCTTTTTCATATTCTTATTTTTTTTCTTTCTAAATTTATTTCTCTCATTTCATGAAAGATAAGAAGATAAACTTCCCTCCATGAAAACACCAACAATCCATCTTTTTAACCATGGTGTGCCTCCTTTTAAGCTTATTTGATTGTCAACGGATCACAAACGCATAAAGTCTCAAACTTAAGAGATATATGTTAATGTGTCAATTGTAACTTAAAGTTCTACATTGGATGCAAAAGTAAATGTTTAGAAACATATAAGTAAGATGACCAATACACCTAATGTCTTAAGATTTTGGATGATGATGTGATGTCAATCATAATTATGTGGTTGCCCCTAGCCTAATGTCATGATCCAACCCATTATAGACTCCCTCATAATTCTGAATATGACGATGAATTGTTTCATTAGTTTTAGGATGTCAATTGTTTAATTTTTATATTAAATTTAAGTATTTGATTGTTGTTCGATTTCATGCAATATTTTTTAATCAATCTCTAATATACAAAATAAAAAAAAAGAATCGCCTTTGGTGTTTGGTGGAATTTAACCATAAAAAATATTGATAGATTGTGCTAAGTTGATAAAATACGTGCTAAGTAGACATCTATAAATGTTTTTTTATTTTTTAATCAAGTCTAATTTTTTGGTAAATTAATTTGACAAAATTTTCAACTCCTTCAACAATTATATAAAATCACTTACAACTCACTCCATTCTTTATAACCTCATTGACAAAACACAATTTGATTTTATCCGTATCATTTCTCTCAGTCTCAAATTTCTTTTTCATCTTCTTTCATTTTCTAATTTCCTTTATCTTTTCTCATAAAACAAAGGAACAAAAACATCTCTTCCTTAAGTTACATACAATCCACCATTTTTACCATGTTCTACCTCGGTTTGACCTTATTTGGCTGTGTCACATAATTACAGACATGAGAATCGCACACTTGTGAGAGAGATGCTAAAATTAAAGTTCTACAATAGATACTATAGTAGATGTTGAATAAGATATAACTGAGATGAGTCATATACACGTGCCTAAATAATTTGGAAGAAAATATGGTGTCAATATCATTTGTGTTGTATCTTTTAGTCCAATGCCATGATACAATCCAATGTAGGTTCTTTGAATTCCCAACATTATGATGTTTTATATTGCTAGTTTTTTGTTGTCATTTGATCAATATTTTTATTTTAAATTTTAGATTTTGATAGTTGTTTACTTTCGTGCAATTTTTTTGTCAAGGCGATGACCTTTTTTTATTTAACTTCTATTATTTTAACATCCTTCACTTTTAGTATTTGGTGGGATCTAACAAAGGAAAAACATAGATGTGTTGTGCTGAGTTGAAAAATACATGTTTATTAAGCATTTTAAATTGATGTGGCATATTTGAATGAGTCTAATGTTTTTGGTAACATAATTACTTAGTAATATCCAACTCTTTAAACAAATCCATAATATTACCAACAACTCACTCTTTTTTCTTGTCATTTCTCTCATGTTCGAATTCTTTTTTCACGTCTTTATTTTTCTAATTACTCATTCCGTCTCATATTAGGTGTCCTATTTGAGTTTTAGACAGTTATTAAAGAAATGATTAATAATGTTGATTTTAATGGTAAAATGTGTATCATCTACTAAAATACCTTTGTTTATTATAGTTAGTGAAATAATTATAGATGATTGAAATGCAATAAATAAGGGTATGTTAATGATAAAGAAAAATAAATGTTGTATTGATATTATAAAATGGACAAATATATAATTTAAGATAAAAAAAACAAATAGGAAAGAGGACATCTAATTTGAGACGGGGGTATAACTTTCTCTCTTTTTATGAAAGAAAGGAGAAGAAAAACATGCATCTATCAAACCGCTACCAACAAGCATTTTTTACCATGTTGTGCATCTGGTCTTATTTGACTATTTTATCATATCATAGACATAAAGAGTCTCACACTTAAGGTAGAGATGTTAATGCGTCATGTGTGCGTTACAATTCTATATTGACAACAAGATTTGATATTTATGAGCATATAAGTGAAATGTCCAATATATATACCGATATGTGATAGTGAAAATGATAAAATTATTAAAACTCGTGACTATTTTCAAAATATCAACATTAGTGCGATGTTTCTATTGATTAAATTTATATTTTATATGCATAACACCGTTCAATGTTTTCACCGCTCTCGTTACAGATTTTAAATGTTTATATATGCAGAAAAAAGAATTATATACATATATGAGAAAGTCAATATCATAAAATTTTGAAAATTCGTGACTATTTTCAAAATATCAACATTAATAAAGTGTGTCTATTGAATAATTATTTATTTTATATTTAAAACACCATTAAATATTTAAACCGCACTCATTGAGGATTTTATATGCTTATATATGCAGAAAAAAATTGTGTATTGATATGTGATAGTCGATATGTTAAAATTTTGAAAACTTGTGACTATTTTCAAAATATCAACATTAATGCGGTTTTTCAATTAATTAAATTTTTATTTTATATGCAAAACATCGTTCAATGTATCCATCGTTGCCGTTGCAAATTTTAAATATTTATATTTGCATAAACTAATTTTATATACATATGAGAAAATCGATATGATAAAATATTGGAAACATATGATTATTTTCTAATATATAAACATCAATGTAGATTGTAGTGTTTCTATTAAATAAATTTTTATTTTATACGTAAAACACCATTCAATGTTTGTTTGACAATTATAAAATTAAGGAGATCATGAGTTTTGATAACAACAATTGTGAAATTTTTCTAGACTTCGATTTTTATATATTGTTAGTAGATATGATCATTATCCGTAATTAATTTTTTTATAAAATAAACAAACTAGTTCCATAGTTATCCGTGGAAATTGGTTACACGAGCATTATTCGTAATTAAATTTTTTTAAAAAAAATTAAATTTTGCCAAAAGTCCATTATGCATATAAAATTGAGGAGATCATGAGTTTGGATAAGGATTCCCTCAAAAAAAATGAGTTTGGATAAGGACGATTATGAAATTTTTCCGTACTTCAATTTTTATATATTGTTAGTAGATTGTTATTTTATTGGATAAAATAATTGTTTGTTTTCATGTATACACCGTTTTCATTGTAGATTTTATATGTATATACTCCCCCTGGTCTCAAATGTAAGAAAAGATTCATTTTATAGGTTCATTGAATAATTAACGTGTCTGGTCTTCATTGTAAATCAGATACATTAATTATTTAATGAACCTAAAAAAAGAATCTTTTCTTATATTTGAGACCGAAGTGAGTATTTGAGAAAACATAAATAATTGTTTACTTTCATCAGTTTTTAAAAATTCATACGTTAAAATATTTGTTTATTTATAGGTAAAATCCATTAAATATTTGTGCCACATCTATTACGAGTTTTATGTGCTTATATATTGGATACTAAATTTTTATGTTTTGATATGATTAATTTTTGAATACTCGGAGTCAGAGCACAATGATATAAATTCAAACCAAACTCACTAAGTTTACACATATCATGTACATAAATGATATATATGTTATTATAGTGAATTTTCAATAAATGTTGGACATTCTTTGATAAAATTGGAAATACGTATAAAATAGTAGAAATTAGATAATAAATAGAGATATGGGGTATTCAAACTATGGGTTAATTTCCATGGTTAATTTATGGAGATAAATGAGATAAACAAAATTTTCTTGTGCATGACGATGACATATGTTATCAGGATCGTTTTTAAAATTTTAGTGGACTAAAGACGAACCTACAATTTGAGCCCTAACTAATAAATATATATAATTTTTGAATTCATATATTGTGAATAATTTTCTTCAAGATGACTGTTTTTATTACGTTAAAACATAATAGAATAAAAACATCAAACTTCATGAATAATTTACAACAAAAACAATATAGGTTAGAGTGAACGAACCATTTTTCTTCAAAAGTCTCTCCATTACTCAATTCAATTCCTTAACATGCCATTTTTCAATTAAAATGTATCTGGTGGTTATATAATCAAGAATACCCCAATTTCTAGGATCATGTATATCTAAAGGATAAATGTAGTGGTCATCGATTCCTACATTAACATTTAACACATCAAGAATATTATCATTTGATGAGATTTTCATTATTCTAATTTTCATTAGATTGTTCAAGATTATCTTCTTTTACGACCAATCAATCGTTATCTGAAGACTCTCATACTCATTTACAAACAAATATATCTATGGCTCCCTTTTGTGATTTTATTGCTGATTTTTTCTTGCTTTTTTCACTACCAGATGCATGGTTTCGCGGCAACATTATACATAAAATAATAAAACAAAATGAATAAAATAATAGCACATGAATCATACTCGGCAATGAAGCTTCCCCTAGAACCTTTTTTCTTCTTACCGATGCAACTTTTTCTTTCTCTCATGCACCTTTTCCTTTAGTAATATCAAGTGATAAAGTCTAAATGGACCAACAAATAACTAAACCTTTTGATGTAAAACTTGTTGTTGTGGTAGACATTATGCTGGCCCTAGTTTTTTAGTTCTCCAACTTCTCTAAGTTCTCTCTTTCACTCATCGAGGATGAGTGGGTTTAGATCAGTTTTTGATCTATAATCACCCATCTTCATATTTTTTTTTCCCATTTCTTTCAATCTAAATAAGTGATTTTCACATATATCAAGTTTTTTTTTCTTCATGATTTCGTCGTTTGAGTGCGGCGTTGTGTTGATCGTCGTCCTGTGCGGAGATGTTTGATTTCACGTCTTGTTGCGGTGTTCGTTTGGTTCATATTGAAAGATCAGCTTCAGTCAATCACATATTCAATTAATGATTTGGATGTCAACGTTGCAGATCCAGGAGCATGAACATTGTGGTGATTTTGATTTTATCATATTATTTTTAGGCATTTTGTTGTTGTATGCTATTAACTTGGATGTTGTAAGTTTGTTTGCAGCTCCACCCTTTACGTTCTTAGCGATGTTGATCATGTTATTGTATATGATGTATCCTACAAGAAAAGAGGATAGAAGAAGAGGAGAAAACCCTAATTCAAAGGGAGAGAGCCAAAAGTCTTGACTTCGAAGATTCGAGGTAAGGGGGAGGTTCCTTTCACTTTAGGGTATCTTAATCTATGATGGGTGTATCTAAGTCTTAGTACGACATGTTGTTATAATGTGAATTAAGATGAAATTATGATGATGAATGAAGGTAATGATGTTGTTAAACGAACGAAATTTAAAAAGATTAATGTAGGGTTAATGAATTGAAAATTTGACCTTGAAAAGAGTAGGTAATGATCTTAGTCTCAATTTTGCTGAAACGTAGAAACAAGACAAGAGGAGAGAAGAAGAGGAGAAAACCCTAATTCAAGATGAGAAAGCCAAAAGTTGTGACTTCGGAGATTCGAGGTAAGGGGGAGAATCCTATCACTTTTGGGTATCTTAATCTATGATAGGGGCATCTTATTCTTAGTATGATGTGCTGTTATAATGCGAATTATGATGAAATTATGGTGATGAATGAAGGTAATGATATTGTTGAACGAAGGAAATTTAAGGAGATTAATGTAGTGTTTATGAATTGAAAATTTGACCTTGAAAATAGTAGGTAATGATCTTAATATTACGTTTGCTGAAACGTAGAAACAAGAGAAGAGGAGAGAAGAAGAGGAGAAAACCCTAATTCAAGATGAGACAACCAAAAGTTGTGACTTCAGAGATTCGAGGTAAGGGGGAGAGTCCTTTCACTTTTGGGTATCTTAATCTATGATAGGGGTATCTTAGTCTTAGTATGATGTGCTGTTATAATGCGAATTATGATGAAATTATGGTGATGAATGAAGGTAATGATATTGTTGAACGAAGGAAATTTAAGGAGATTAATGTAGTGTTTATGAATTGAAAATTTGACCTTGAAGATAGTAGGTAATGATCTTAGTATTACGTTTACTGAAACGTAGAAACAAGAGAAGAGGAGAGAAGAAGAGGAGAAAACCCTAATTCAAGATGAGAGAGCCAAAAGCTATGACTTCAGAGATTCGAGGTAAGCGGGAGATTCCTTTCACTCTAGGGTATCTTAATCTATGATGGGGATTTCTTAATCTTTATACAATGTGTTGTTATAATGTGAATTATGATGAAATTATGGTGATGAATGAATGTAATGATGTTGTTGAATGAATGAAATTTAAGGAGATTAATGTAGGGTTTATGAATTGAAAATTTATCTTAAAAAGAGTAGGTAATCCGGTAAGATAATAAAAAAGTCTGTGTTTAGATGACAGAGTAACCCTAGATAATGTTTCCTATCAATTTGGGATCAAACGAGGTCGAAAACAGGGATTTTTAGCCAAGTTAGGAGCAAATTCGAGGGTAAAAACGTTTTTTCTTGGGTTCTGAAACTGTCAACATTGTGCCACAATGGAAGTTCAACGTGCCACAATTTTTCCAGCAAGGAAAACACTTTTCAAGCTGTCACCAACGTGCCACAATGGGAACTCAACGTGCTACGATGCAGTGTGGACTTAGAATAATTTTTGACCCACTTTTTTCCTCCAAAGGGTTCCTAAGGTGTATAATAAAGTCCCAAATCAATAAACCTAGATGAGAGGGGTTTAATTAAGGGTTATAAGAGTAGTTTCATAAGCAATAATAAATATAAAATAAGACGAGTATCATGAGTATTAGAGAAGAACTAAGGCAAAAATATGATTTATTCGATGACCGTAGTGATATAAATTATTTGGTGAGCCTTGAACATGATTTGGTGAGACGGGGACATGACTATTATGAGGGAGAATATGGAAGGATAGTTCATGATAGTTGTCAATGACAAACAATAAAGGTAAAGATAAGACTAATTAGAAGAGCATGGACTAGAGTAAACCAAGAATACAAAGATAGAGGCCTAGGGTAATAGACGACAATAATGATGAATTAATACATGATGATAGGATCTTAAAACTTAATAAGCTAGTCACATAAACGAAAACCATTATGTGTCTGACGATGGAGTAGTGAAAATCTTAAAGATTGAGAATGAAGGAAAGAGTGTGTCATTTGGAGTAAAAGATGTATAGAACGAAGAGTAAACTAATGATGGGTGTAAGTTTTAAATATGACATGAATATGACAAAAATCATAAGTTAGACATAAGTTGACGAATATATGGTGTTAAATAACGATGATTTGCTAATGGCGTAAGATGATGATGTAAATGAAGTTATTATTGTTAAAGACGAACGATGTAAAATGATAACTGACGTACTTGTTCCTAATAACAAGCAAAATGACGAATAACTATGATGTAAAAATGATGTGTTGTTTTTGTGTCTTGTAAATGATGTTTTGGGTGAGTCTTCATTCACATATCATACTACATAATGACGAATGACGAATGATGGATGTAAGTTCAGTAACACACCTCTGACTTACATTATTATGACCATAAGATCTGGTACCAGCATGCATGTAGGTCTATGAATGAAGTATGTTGCATATAAGTCGTAATTAGGGGAACCATGATAGGTGCTAATGATGTGAATTGATGTGAATGTTAAAGGTGTGTGCATTATGATGTATGTGTTTTATGACTCTATTAAGTGAATGGTGTAAATTTTATGTAGAGTGACTGATGATGCTATAATTTATTTCTCATTTATCCCAATATATGCTATGATGTGACTTTTCACCCCTTGCTGTTGTCTGTGGGTTTTGATGTCTATACTATTGGGGTACATATATACATGAAGAGGAGATTAGAAGGTGGCAACAAGAATATACCTATGTAGCTATTTATCTTTATTATTAAGTTGTCGAATAAATGCGTGCTCTGATTTGTAACACTTGGGTTGAGGTTAAATGTTGAATGTCTTTATTTTATATCGTTAAAGAACCATGACTTTTTATGTTATTGATCAACAAATACCGATGAAGAATTTGATATCATTGATTTATGAAGTATTATTTAAACTATTTTCTGTTGTTGAATACGATGCACTATTTATTTATTTATTTATTGTACGACAGATGAATGGCGAAGTGTAACATCCTTTTTATTTTAATATATGCTTATTATTTAATAAAAACAACGCCGGGATTTAAGGTGTTACAAGGTACATTCATGTGACGACTAGAGTGAACAAATGTCATGATCAGTCCCACTGACTTTAGGAGATATATATGTGTATCTTGAAAAGAGTAGGGTTCCGTATGTGAGCTATCTCATCGGTACCCTGAGCATCAGTAATGCTCCCCGAGCATGTCCTAGGCACCCCGAGCATGCATTTTTTGCACACTCATGCGCTCTGAGCATAGGCCAGGCGCCTCGAGCATTGCTATGTGCGGGCCAAAACATATTTTTGCTACTTTTTAGTGGGAAAACTCAGGTTTTTGGGTCCAGATTCAGGTAGAAACTCTCCCTATAAATACCAAGCCTTTCATTCATAATTCTTCATTCAGAACGAAACAGTTCAAGAGGAAGGCAAGCACTAGGAGCTTCCAGGAAGGAGTTTCTCTCTCCTCACTCCTAGTTTCTTTAGGGTATGTTTTATTTCTTATGTAATTTGCCTTTAGTTACCATGAGTAATTAAATCTTTTGAGGCTAGGGTTCTAAGATGAACTCTATTTTGTTTGTTGGATAATTATTTAATTGAAAGCCATTTATTTAGTTATTTTCTGTTTGCTATTTAGTTTTACTGTGTTGCGTAAGATTTGTCTCCTTTAAAGCATAACTCTGAATTATGCACTTAGGGAGGTAACATCCCTAATATTGATGCACATATGCTGAAATCAGGTAGTAACTAATTAGTAATTAAGGAAACATGCGACTTCACAACTAAAATCAGCCATTCTTCTTTCACCATGGTAAGGTAGTATCGTGATGGAGAGTGTGCAATGTACTTTTAAAATTCATAGATGACAGAACCTTTAGGAACACTGGAGAGTCATATCTTTGGAAATTTAGGAACTCTAATTTATGTTTATGTTTCAATTACCCCAGAGCGAGTAAGACCACCATGAACCGTCATGTGAATCAGCAGATGCAACTCAACAAGCGAAAGGAATCGATCGACGCCTATGAGAGAGTAAGACCCCACACTAAAGGATCACAGTGTGACCAGCAGGTGCAACTTGACAACTGATTAGGTTTAATGTCCCAACGAACTCATCACTTAAATAGTCTACTTGGAATAATTGAACTTGACTTGACTGTTAATTAATTCCAACAAATAAACAGAGAGGATTCAAAGAATCATAACCGCCGCTAACATTCTGCAATCAAAACATGTAAACTTTGTTGCAAATAGATTAAATTGTAAAACTCTAAACTCTTGTCTCTTTATTAATTTTATTGTTCCCAAATTAGTAACGTGAATTGTTTGGTTGAAACGACAATCCTGTAAATACGATACCCTACTTATCACTTTATGACCTGATAAATGATTCAGTACACTTACCTAATCCGACCAACAACCATTAAGGCTCATAATTCTTTCTTGTTTAAAGTTCTTAAACTATTTTATTATGGACATGTTGATCATTAGTAGATAACTTCCTATTGATTAGGTCTTGAGATGAATTTATTTTCATCTACTTGAACCATGTAATTATTAAATACTATTTTTATACAATTGCAAACCTAGAATTATTCATTTATCCTTGTTCTTAACAATTTTTATATGACGACGAATGTATGAACCGACGCCAAAAAACAATTGATTACTAACTGTAATTATTTGAACTCCACTTAGGATAATTGTTTAATAAATAATTATTTTAGAAGTATTAAATTATCTCATTGTGATATTTAAAGCTAGCGTTCAATAAATCAAAGTTATTCATTCTATAAAATTTAAATAAACACAAACTTACCGAAGAGTTAGATAAAAACCTCTTGTTATTAGGTGGATTCTAGGGTGAGGTCCAATTAGATCCCTCACCGGTGAACCACGAGAAAAACACCAATAGATTAAATAAGTGGTTCAGATTTATTTAAATTAAAAGAGGGAACATGTAGAACTGCTCACATTCAATCATATCCTGCAATGGTTTTACCCTATGTTACAATTCGTGTAGAAATTCTTCCCATAATCAGATAACTGCTCTTCCCCTCAAACCATCAAATTTGTAAATCAAATTACATGAACCCTAAAATTAAAGAAGGAAGCAGATTTATTCATGGAAATATAAAGTGAGCTTTTAAACTCTTAAACTCAATTACGTCATTTACGTCAATGGAAATCAAATTTGTATTCCTTCCTTACTAAATCAAATTAAATAAGGAAGCAAATTTATTCATGGAAATCAAATTAAAATTAAAGAAGGAAGCAGATTTATTCATGGATAACATGAATCAAATTCCCCTTTTCCTAAAATTAAAGAACAAATAATATTCATTTACGTCAATGCAATACAACCATCAAAAGCTCTTAAACTCAATTTTCTAGCGGACAAGAAGAAGC